>Ga0272446_1000162_pt1 | contig 98941 bp, 73 predicted proteins | sample YNPCB0061_FD_194587 | JGI IMG/M metagenome (GOLD analysis project Ga0272446, IMG submission 194587) | Hot spring microbial mat communities from Yellowstone National Park, WY, United States - YNP-CB-006-1 | ecosystem: Environmental > Aquatic > Thermal springs > Hot (42-90C) > Sediment | place...
GGGAAGAGCGTCGTAATAAAGCGTGTAGTAAGATCATATGGCACTTTACCACCGCCGATGCCCGCATCAAACTCAGGCGTCTGTATCCGGTTGTAAAAGAACAAAATCTAACCTAACAAGGCACTAGTAATGAGGCCGAGTATCAGGCATTAATTGCTGCGCTACAGTTTATCCAGCGTGATTTTCCAGGGCGACGGATACGGTGCTTGACAGATAGCCGGCTTGTGGTCGATCAGCTTAGCGGTATTGCTGCGGTGCGCGATGAAACACTACGTGTTCTCCACCAAAGTGCTCGTGTATTGATCGATCAATGTTCATCTGCATCGTTTGAACTGATCGCTATTCCACGTGATCTCAATCGGTTAGCTGACGCACTCGCCTGGGAGGCGTTGAAAGGGCGACGGGATTTATTGAACCGATTGAGAACAATTACTCCCGAATGGTGATTGCTACCTGAATTAAGGAAAGGCTCATCGGACGTATGCAAGCCTGAAATGTGGCATGGTGCAGTTGTCAGCGTAGGAAGAAAGCCGGCAAACGGAACGGAGCTGCATCTCTCCTGTCATCACCATCGAACATTTGGGCAAGGTCTATCTACTCGGTGGAAGAGTCGGTGCTACACAGCCGACACGATTGGTTGCTGAAGGGATCATCAAGGAGAATAACTATGGCGGTCTTTCCCCGCTATCATGGACCACCGCTTATCGAACAGGTTTGTACAGTTGAAAACTTAACCAACGCATGGCGGCGTGTTCGCTCGAATGTCAAAGTAACTCGGCGTTATCGGAGCGCCGGTATTGATCGAATGACGCTAGATGATTTTGCAGCCGACTGGCCGAATCAAATGGCGCTTCTAGCTGAGGAACTGCGCAATGGAAGCTATCGTCCATTGCCACCGCGTTGGGTAACGATACCCAAAACGAATGGAGGGAAACGGGCAATTGCAATTCTGACCATTCGTGATCGGATTGCTCAGCGAGCGGTTCAACAGGTCTTGAATCCCCTCTTTGAGCCGCTGTTTCTCGACTGTTCGTATGGATGCCGATTGAGTGTTGGTGTACCAGAAGCCATTGAGCGTGTTATGCGCTATGTCGAACAAGGTTTGCATTGGGTTGTTGATGGTGATATTAGCGCGTATTTTGACTCTATCGATCATGGCATCCTCTTGGGATTACTACGACAGCGAATTGATGAGCCGGCGATTCTTCAGCTCATTGGGCAATGGTTGGCCGTTGGGTTCTTTCATTCTGAGGTCCCTGATGATGAAACCCCGCCTGCTAGCCCTTTCGAGACTATGCTGCGTCGCAGTGGTGAATTAATTCACGAGATGTTGAAAACGCCACTCGATTCAGTACCGGTCGAGCGAGATGACCTCGATCTCTATAGCCCTGCACTTGTCCAACCTCGTTCTGGTTTATCGGCTGAAATGTTGGCTGCGCTCAGTCTTATGCAACCGGCATTCGCTATCGCCCGACAGTTAGTGCCGCTGGTTCAGCGAATTGGTGTACGACGACTTGCATTGGGCGGAGCACTGGCTGTGGGAACCGTTGCGCTAAGCGAGCTTATCTACCGGCTACAAGCTGTGCATTCGCGACGTGGAACGTTGCAGGGTGGACCACTCTCGCCGTTGCTAGCCAATATCTATCTGCATCCATTTGACATAGCAATGACTGCACACGGAGCACGAATGGTTCGCTTTGTTGATGACTTTGTGGTTATGTGTCCTGATCGTACCACCGCAGAGCGTACCCTCGTTTTGGTCGAACGCCAACTGGCGGCCCTGCGCCTGACTCTCAATTGGCAAAAGACCCGCATTGTCGACTACGCTGATGGAATCGAGTTTCTCGGGCAGGCGTTGGCACCACGACGCAAGCAAGGTTTTTTGGAGGGTATCGGAGATTTTCATACGGCTGAACAGCGTTTACGTGCTCACATCGAACGACTACGCAAACCCAAGTCGTCACCGCCGTCTGAGATGTAATGCACGTTTTCTGTTGTTCCATTGCCATCGTAATGTAGATCGTTGATACGTCCTTGCCACGAGGAGATGTTCACCATGGCCACACTGTACATTCAGGAACAGGGTACAATTGTACGGAAACGAGACAACCAGATTATCATCACTCGCAACAACGACATCTTGCAGGCGATCCCATTAAATAAAGTTGATCGAATCGTCCTTATGGGCCGAGGTGTCCAAATCTCAACCGCTCTCCTTGTCGAGCTGTTACAACGCGGTATTCCTGTTATGCTCACCAATCAGCATGGCAGCCGCCATTATGCAACACTGAGCGCCGGTCCCTCGCGCTTTGGCGCATTGCGTCTGCGACAAAGCCAACTAGTCGTTGATCCAGCCTGGTCGCTTGCGCTGGCAAAAGGGATCATTACCGCAAAATTGACTGCACAACGCATGGTTCTTGCCAGTACAGGTTGGGCGTCTGCTGTTGGGGTGATAACCCAGATCGATCATGCCATTCGTGGCCTGGCCGGTTCGACGACTCTCGATATGGCTCGTGGCTTTGAAGGTGCAGCAGCAGCAGCCTATTTCGGAGCTTGGCGTAGTGCCTTTCAGCAAGGCTGGGGATTTCAAGGTCGTGCCTTTTACCCACCACCCGATCCGATCAATGCCTTGCTCTCATTTGGGTATACCCTCCTACTACACGACGTACTAGCGGCGGTGCAATTTACCGGTCTGGATCCGTATCTGGGGGTTTTTCATGCTATTGAGGCCGGTCGGCCATCATTGGCACTCGACGTAATGGAGGAATTCCGTCCACTCGTTGTTGATCGGATGGTGCTCGATGTCATAACAACCGGTGCGATCACCCGGTCGCAGTTTGAACGTGCCAACACTAAACAACCCAACGCGATGTATCTGACTCCTGATGCTCGTAAACTGGTCGTGAGTCGCTATGAAGCGTTGATGCAGGCACCGGTTCGATTAGCTGATGGTACGCAAACGGCCATGAGACGGGTCGTTCTTCTCCAAACCCAAATGGTTGCCCGTATTGTTCGTGGTGAGCAGGCTTCCTATGAAGGAGTTGTTCGATGAACATGTTCACGATTATCAGCTACGATATTGTGGATGATCACCGTCGTACCAAAGTAATGAAGATGCTCAAGGGATACGGAGCCGGACTCTAGCTTGACTTCTAGTACGCGATAGTGTAGCATGGTGCTCGTGGAAAACACCATGCGCACAGGGAAAGCCGCAACACTCCTTGGTGTCTCGGTCAAGACGTTGCAGCGTTGGGAACGCGAAGGAAGGCTGATTCCGGTGGCCCGAACGGACAGCAACCGCCGTCTCTCCCCTGAGACGCAAATCCGTGAGTTCATCGGTTTGCGGCAGGCGAACCATGCGCCAACCACGCCGGTCGCCTCCTGTCGGGTATCGCGTGCGGCACAGAAGCCGGACCTGGCGAATCAGCGCAACGTGCTGGAAGCGGTCGTGGTGGCGACGGGATTGGCGGGGGTCGAGTGTATCGAGGAAGTGGGCGGCGGGTTGAACGTCACGCGCAAGCGGTTGCTGGCCCGTATGGACGAGATCGGGCGACGGGACGTCACGATGCTGATCCTCGCGCACCGGGACCGCCTCACCCGTTTCGGCGTTGAGTGGTTCGAACATGACGCCAAAACCCATGGCTGCGCAGTGCTGGTGCTCACCCAGGAACGGCTGTCTCCCGAACCGGAAATGGTGCAAGACGTGATGACCATCGTGCACGGTTGTTCGTCTCGGCGATACGGTTTGAGAAACGATCGAAAAAAGTTGAACGAAGCGCTGAAACAGGATGCGAGTCATGAGTAATGCCAAGAAGGCCAAACGATGCAACTAACCCACAAGATCGCCCTTTGTCCGACTCCTGAGCAGGTGGATTACTTCAAGCGCGCCTGCGGCACGGCCCGGCGCGTCTGGAACTGGGCGCTCAATGAATGGAACAAACAATACGCAGCAGGCGGCAAGCCGAACGCAATGGCGCTCAAAAAGCAGTTCAACGCCATCAAATACACCGACCCACAGTGGCTCGACGAGAAGGGACGGCCGTGGTTGCGAGACATTCACCGGGACGCACACGCCCAGCCGTTTGCCCATCTCGCCAAAGCCTGGGAAAGATTCTTCACCGACCTCAAGGCTGGCAAAGAGGCGCACGCGCCGCGCTTCAAGAAAAAGGGGCGCTGCCGCGACAGCTTTTACGTAGCCAACGACAAGTTCCGTCTGGACGGCAAGACGATCCGCCTGCCCAAGATCGGCGACGTCGCCATGACCGAGGAACTGCGATTCAAAGGAAAGATACTGGGCGCGACGGTCTCGCGCACGGCGGATCGTTGGTTTGTGGCAATACAGGTCGAAGTGCCCGATGCGCAATGCTATCGGCGTCGCACGGCGCACGAGGTCAACGGCATCGACTTGGGCGTTAAGGCTGCCGCAACGATCTCCAGCGGCGAAGTCATCGAAGCGCCAAAGCCGCTCAACGCAGCGCTGCGTCGCCTCAAGATTCGCGGTCGGCGTCTCAGCCGCAAGCTGCAAGCCGCCAAAGAGATGGCGGGGTTTGGACGCCATGCCCGCCTGCCCAAAGGAACGCGCCTGCCGGTATCGAACAACCGGCGAAAGTCCGCTGCGACATTGGCAAGGCTGCATGCCCGCCTTGCCAATCTCCGAGCGGACTTTACTCATAAGCTCACGACCCGACTCTGCCGCGAAAACCAAGCGGTAGTGATCGAGGATGTAAACGTCAAAGGGATGCTGCAGAACGAGAGACTCGCCCGCGCCATCGCTGACGTTGGCTTTGGTGTGTTCCGCTCGCAGTTGGAATACAAGGCGAAACGCTACGGCACTCATCTCATCATCGCCGATCGTTGGTATCCAAGTAGCCGACTCTGTTCCATCTGCGGCTGGAAGAACGAGGCGCTGACGTTGAGCGATCGAACATGGGGGTGTGCGCAATGTGGCGCGCACCATGACCGTGACCTCAATGCGGCGCTGAACCTGAAACGGCTGGCAACCGAAACTGCCCTACCCGTGGCGAGTCCGACCAGTAATGGCGGCGCTGCAGCGGGGACCGTCCCCGCCGCAGCCGGGAAAGTCACGCCTGTCAGAGACGACGGTGGTCATCAAGACACGTCGGGGCAGGAAGAGAAGTGTGCGCACTTTTGCGCACTTTCTTGATAGCAGTTCGAGTACAGTACAGCGTCTTTGAAGCTGTCCTCGACGCACGTGAGTTTCGCGAGCTTAGCGATCAGCTTCGCCAGCTTATTGATCCAGCCCAGGATAGTATACGCTGTTATCGCCTTGATCGCGTAGCCGCTGAACGAACCATCATTTATGGCATCGGCAACATTACTACTGAACCAACGCACTACATCATCTAGCTACGATTCCTCCATCCAGATGCGTAGTAACTGACCATCGGCAGTTGACGGTGGTGGTGATGGCGCCAGTCGTCCGCCACCGTTGCCGGATGGTGATAATCGTCGTTGTTCTCGCACGGATGGTTGACGAGATAAACCGCTACGTGATAGCCTGGTCAGACAAAGAATGCGATCAATGCGAAAGCAGCGCTCTGCACGTCGGGTTGTGCAGTAGGCATAGAGGAACCAGCGATCACCGTGCTGTTCTATCCGCAATGGTTGAACTAGCCGTTCGCCGGCAGAACGTTGTGGTGCTTGATAATACAACACGAGCGCCTCGCGGCGACGGATAGCCTTATGCAACTGTTGCACCGTATCGGTTAATCGTACCGGAGGAGATACCGGCTCAACCGCTTCTGTGATCCACGAATCTAGGACCGTCGTGAAGAGTGCGGGAGATTGTATACGTAGGTGTAACCCTTCTGAGCAATCGTGTGGATCAAACTCCGACGGGAAAGATGTGAACTGGCATGAAGCCGCCTGATGGAACCTGGAAATCGTCGTAATACCTGCCTGCTCTAATGCGCGCACTATGTCTAGTTCACGTCCAGGTGTTACCAACGCTAGACCGGGTGCAATCTGAGTTATCGGCGAATGGCATGCGCTGGATTGGCGTGCGATGGCGGCATCTATGACTGTGTGGGGATCGTACATCAAGACTGTACGTGTCGTTATATGAACACGGGGCGCGGAATCGGCCGGTAAACAAACCGGTACATCCTGCTCGAACCGGTTTTGCCAAATTCTGACAAAACCGGTAGGACTCTCACCATTGGTCATTGCTCTGCGGATACTGCTTGCATCGATCTGCCAGCGTAGTACCGATTGATCCGCACCGACAAACTTCATCCACGGCTGAACGATGACAAGATCATTGTCGATCATAGCAATGGGGATCGTGATCTGTTGTTGTTGAGCGTCGTAATGCCACGACAGCGCAACCGGCGGGGTTTTGGTTGGAGCGAATACACCTAGCCAGGCAAGCGGACCGGCAACGGCAGCTTGCCACACACGTTGCTGGCTACGATAGGTCCAGGGCGTGCGTCTGATCGGTGCAAGACAGTGGGTTGTACCATCGACGAGCGGGCCAAAAGAGGCATACAAGGTAGCGAATGCGGTATTTGCTGCAATGCCTGACGAGGTTGCTGTCATCCCCCAGCAGAGCAGTCGACGGCGTAACGCTGGCCAATCAAGACCACGTACAGATACTCGCAGGCGAGTCAACCAGCGTTCTGTTCGTGGCTGATGCTCCCAGGCTGTCTGGAGAAGTTTCAGTTTTTGCTCCAACGTCATGCGAAAAAACGATTGAAAAACGGGGCCTGGGACGACGGTAGCATGAGTAGGTTGTAGAAGATGTACATCAATGAGGAGCGGTAGCAGCCACTGCCATAGCTCAGGGTCGTATTGTGGAGCCAGTGCACGCAGCCGTCGTAGAGCTAGACCGGCAAAAAGGCAGCTCTGACGGATCGGGAGCGGATGTTCAGCAGCAGCGATCAGGATGGTGCAGGTTGCAACCAGTGCTGGTGCAATTGCTAATGGTGATACAGGTGGTAACGAAGCAGATGCTCCTGGTGTTGGCAATGGTTTCGGCAACCAGCGTCGTAATTCAGGCGCCAACACCCATCCGGCCGGATGGTGTGGACGTTGCGGACGTGGCAACAACCACCCTAACAAAACCAGCATTTCACCGATTGTCTGCGGTCGGCGGTCAAAACGCAACGCATGAATTGGACGGATTGGGCCGAGGATTTGTTCGGCAGCCGCAGGCGAAAGGGTGCCACGACGCGATCTCAGGATTTGAAGTGCCTGTTGCGCCTCTGCTGGAAGTAGAAAGTATTGTGATCGCACGGCAGCAGGCCGACAAATCGCCCGTCGTAATGCTGCCAGGCGACTTACCTCATCGGCGTGATGAGAGATATTGACATGATGTGTAGCAGCGATTAAACGCTGAAGCACAACAGGTGCATCTTTGAGGTATTGAGCCCAACGTAACATCGTCTTGCCTTTCAACCGGTGACCTGGTATACTGTCAGTGCTGGTACCATCATACACAAAATCATTTAGAATTACCAGCGTGTCCCAGGAAGGAGGTCATTGGTTGTTCTGCATGGAGGGCACCCATCCGCGAAAAACGTTACGTTTATGGTGCGCACCAGGGTAAGAAGGAATGCCCCGCTATGAAGGGGTTTGAAACAAGTAGGAACTTCATCCACTCTTTCATTTTACACCTGTAAGAAGGAATGCCCCGCTATGAAGGGGTTTGAAACTCTCAAATCGCGTAATACGGATCAAGGGAGGGATTTTGTAAGAAGGAATGCCCCGCTATGAAGGGGTTTGAAACTGGCTGCTCCGCGGCGGGCGCGGGCGTTGGCGGGACTGGGTAAGAAGGAATGCCCCGCTATGAAGGGGTTTGAAACCATTGAGGGCGCGGCGGGCTGCGATGAGGACTGCGATGGTAAGAAGGAATGCCCCGCTATGAAGGGGTTTGAAACGCGATGCCTGTTTCATGCTCCCAAAGTGCGCGGGGGCGTAAGAAGGAATGCCCCGCTATGAAGGGGTTTGAAACACGAAGCCATCGGTGACAGTAATAGTCACAGTGGTAGGTGTAAGAAGGAATGCCCCGCTATGAAGGGGTTTGAAACATTAAAAAAGCCAGCGCTCCCACGGCTACTACTACGGGTAAGAAGGAATGCCCCGCTATGAAGGGGTTTGAAACAACATCGAGGTGAAGTCGGCAAGAAACACCATTAAAGTAAGAAGGAATGCCCCGCTATGAAGGGGTTTGAAACTTTCCGTTCCACGGAAGTTCCTCCTTTTGTTCCAAACAAGTAAGAAGGAATGCCCCGCTATGAAGGGGTTTGAAACGCGATGCCTGTTTCATGCTCCCAAAGTGCGCGGGGGCGTAAGAAGGAATGCCCCGCTATGAAGGGGTTTGAAACCAAAATTCAACATGAAGGAAGCCGTCTTTCGACGTGCTGTAAGAAGGAATGCCCCGCTATGAAGGGGTTTGAAACTCGTCTAACCGGGACACCGTACTTGCGGCCTTAAATGGTAAGAAGGAATGCCCCGCTATGAAGGGGTTTGAAACTTGTAGTTGAGGTAGGCGAAAAACATGGTAAGTATTGGTAAGAAGGAATGCCCCGCTATGAAGGGGTTTAAAACCCCAACAGCAAAAACTACCTACACTAGCGTTCTAGTAAGAAGGAATGCCCCGCTATGAAGGGGTTTGAAACTCACGCTTGGCGCGCTGGCCCCGGATGTCACGCCCGGTAAGAAGGAATGCCCCGCTATGAAGGGGTTTGAAACCTCGTAAACGATACGCCGGCCAAAGAAAATTGGCCATGGTAAGAAGGAATGCCCCGCTATGAAGGGGTTTGAAACCCTTGACGACGTGAATGTGGCGTCCCGCCACTGTATAGTAAGAAGGAATGCCCCGCTATGAAGGGGTTTGAAACCTTGGCCGTCGGCGGCGTGGATGTGGCAATAAGAGATGTAAGAAGGAATGCCCCGCTATGAAGGGGTTTGAAACATTAGCGATATCAATTCCATCGTGAGGTAGACCAGGTAAGAAGGAATGCCCCGCTATGAAGGGGTTTGAAACAAAATATAAGTACCGCCAGCGTTAATGCAAGCCCGGAGTAAGAAGGAATGCCCCGCTATGAAGGGGTTTGAAACATCCAGGTGAGGATCCATACCAACACCTGGCATACTGTAAGAAGGAATGCCCCGCTATGAAGGGGTTTGAAACGAGAAATAGTCGCTGCCCCAAAAGCAAGCATGCCGGGGTAAGAAGGAATGCCCCGCTATGAAGGGGTTTGAAACAAGAAGAAGATAAATGAAAATCCGGCTACGGCGAAGAGTAAGAAGGAATGCCCCGCTATGAAGGGGTTTGAAACAAAGAGTCCAGTACCCACCCGACAATCTCACGCCTCGTAAGAAGGAATGCCCCGCTATGAAGGGGTTTGAAACCTTCGCGCTGATAAAGTCCCTAGGCAAGATTGCCAGGTAAGAAGGAATGCCCCGCTATGAAGGGGTTTGAAACCAGCTTATTGTCTGGCCGTTTCCGTTCCACAGAAGCTGTAAGAAGGAATGCCCCGCTATGAAGGGGTTTGAAACTTGGATATAGTAACGCTTGAAGTTGAGCCAGTACGTAAGAAGGAATGCCCCGCTATGAAGGGGTTTGAAACTTAAATAATAGGTTTAAAAACAAGAAACCTAGCGTCAGTAAGAAGGAATGCCCCGCTATGAAGGGGTTTGAAACATGGGAACATCCTTTCCCTCCTTTGCCCTTTTCACTTGTAAGAAGGAATGCCCCGCTATGAAGGGGTTTGAAACTAGTGGGTGATGAACCATCTCCAGGCTTTTTGGAGCCAGTAAGAAGGAATGCCCCGCTATGAAGGGGTTTGAAACTTTAGAACCGCACTGAGGGCAGTAATTCGCTGTATCATGTAAGAAGGAATGCCCCGCTATGAAGGGGTTTGAAACACTCCGGTGAGCTGAGCAAACTCAGCTTCCGTTGGGCAACGTAAGAAGGAATGCCCCGCTATGAAGGGGTTTGAAACGGACAAGGTTTACTAGCATCAGCAACCCGAAAACCGCTAGTAAGAAGGAATGCCCCGCTATGAAGGGGTTTGAAACCGAACACCCATCTTCGGGCCAGGAACAATCCTAACCGTAAGAAGGAATGCCCCGCTATGAAGGGGTTTGAAACGGACAAGGTTTACTAGCATCAGCAACCCGAAAACCGCTAGTAAGAAGGAATGCCCCGCTATGAAGGGGTTTGAAACATCGAATATTTTCCGCCTACGGATAAATATCCAGGTAAGAAGGAATGCCCCGCTATGAAGGGGTTTGAAGCTTAGGCGGCATTGCGCCTCTTATTATGCTATCCGCGTAAGAAGGAATGCCCCGCTATGAAGGGGTTTGAAACTTTCACTGCTCGTTCCACAACCCGCCAGCAAAATGCTGTAAGAAGGAATGCCCCGCTATGAAGGGGTTTGAAACGCCAAACGACGAGAGATGTGAGCGTTTATTTGCTCCAGTAAGAAGGAATGCCCCGCTATGAAGGGGTTTGAAACCTGCAGGGAATACCCCCTATTGTGCTCCCCAAAGGGGAGGTAAGAAGGAATGCCCCGCTATGAAGGGGTTTGAAACACCAGGAAGGAAAAAGGTATATCCTTCCCTGTTATATGTAAGAAGGAATGCCCCGCTATGAAGGGGTTTGAAACACCAGGAAGGAAAAAGGTATATCCTTCCCTGTTATAGGTAAGAAGGAATGCCCCGCTATGAAGGGGTTTGAAACAACAAGCCGAAAATCGCTAAAGCGTCTAGAAATGCGTAAGAAGGAATGCCCCGCTATGAAGGGGTTTGAAACACCAGGAAGGAAAAAGGTATATCCTTCCCTGTTATAGGTAAGAAGGAATGCCCCGCTATGAAGGGGTTTGAAACTAATCATGTGGAAATGTTCTGAGTGCGGCCGAGTGTGGTAAGAAGGAATGCCCCGCTATGAAGGGGTTTGAAACTCGTCTTGGCCTATTGGACGTAGGACAAGAAACAACAAGGTAAGAAGGAATGCCCCGCTATGAAGGGGTTTGAAACTCGATAACCGCGAATGCGTCGCTGGCGATGTGATTCGTAAGAAGGAATGCCCCGCTATGAAGGGGTTTGAAACCCGACGAGCAGAAGGAATACTCCGACCACGAACAGAAGTAAGAAGGAATGCCCCGCTATGAAGGGGTTTGAAACTTATATGTCGGAACAATGATGGACAGAAGCCTGCGGTTGTAAGAAGGAATGCCCCGCTATGAAGGGGTTTGAAACCGAACACCCATCTTCGGGCCAGGAACAATCCTAACCGTAAGAAGGAATGCCCCGCTATGAAGGGGTTTGAAACGGACAAGGTTTACTAGCATCAGCAACCCGAAAACCGCTAGTAAGAAGGAATGCCCCGCTATGAAGGGGTTTGACTCCCCCTAGCCCCCCCCCGCTTGCGGGGGGGTTGGGGGGGGTTAGCCCCTTGAGTACCGTCGAGCCGTCAACCTAGCCCCCCCGCTTGCGGGGGGGGTTAGCCCCTTGAGTACCGTCGAGCTGTCAACCTAGCCCCCCGCTTGCAGGGGGGTGGGGGGAGGAGGGTAAGGCGTGGCTTACAGCCGGTCAACAAACCCTACCGATGTAAATCAGGCAAATTGAGCGTCAGTGGACTGTGATCGATCAACGGCCGGAGTGGAGTAACCGAGACATAACCGGCTCGCACAGCGCCGTCGTCGGTGTCGATGGCGAAGTCGGGGATGCGTTCACGGACAAACCGAAATGTGATTTGTGCTCGCTCAGCCGGGCCGGTGGGGTTGAGTTCAAGATCAAGATAGTGACCGAAGAAAAACTCCGAGAGTCGGGTTTGGCGAAATCCGCGCAACTCGGTTGGGGAAGCGACATGGGGAACATTGACGTTAAGAACCAGTGGTCCCTGCCCGCGAATCTGTTCGAGCAACGGAAAGAGCCGTTCCGCTGCATAAGCTGCGGTTGCCCACGGCATTGGCGCCGGCCCCAGGTATTGTAAAGAGACAGCCATTGCCGGTAAACCCCATAAGGCGCCAATCATCGCTGCCCCGACGGTACCGCTTAACATCACGTTACTGCCCCCGTTCAGTCCTCGATTGATACCGGAAACCACCGCATCAATTGGCGGTAACAGGCCGCTCAACATTGCAATCGTCACGCACCCGACCGGTGATCCGTTATGGGCAAAGGCTAGAATGCCTTCTAGTTCGGCAGGTGGAATGATAGCCCGCAATTCACGGTTGATCTGTGGTGGGAGTGCCATACTCATTGCGCTCTGTTCTTCCGCCGGAGCGACAACGCTCACCTGAGCGCCAGCCGCACGCATGGCTTTCGCGAGCGCCCATAATCCCGGACTATCAATTCCATCATCATTGGTAACTAACACGTGCATAACGTTTGACTCCAATAATTGTGTTTTTCTAGCTTGCTGTACGCACTGTGTTGCGCAGAGCGGTTTATAGCTGCACGGCCAACTGCCAGTGTAGGTGGAAACTTGTCCCTGCCTGACGTACAGAGGTAGCGCGGGCAGGGCGGGCCGTGCTCCGCCGTTTCTACCGTTCAGCATATCATGCTGCGCTATGCTGAGCAATTGCTACTATGACCACGTTCCTGGCTGATTTTAGTACGCCGAGGAATGTTCAGAGATGTTCGTGTCGTCGATTCTGATGTTGGCGGCATGACATAAAGGGGCAAGGCGCCACCTTGCCCCTACGATTTACGATTGCTGAATGACATGACATGGATGACATGGATGATACGCAATTGTTGCCCAAACACGATCTCGCACGAGGGGAACCGTCTCATTCGTAAATTTTGTCGGGGAGGCAGGATGCCTGATTATTGCCTCCCCTGGCCGTTTTTTTTTCGGACACGTCTCTGCTACCTACCCCGACAATGCAGTATCTCAGGTTGCGCTATGCTGAGCAATCGCGGCTTCGACAATTTCGCGGGTAACTTCGTTGAGGCCACGGGCCTTTGCGACCTGCTCGGCTGCTGCACGCAGAGTACGGCTGGCGCTGATACGGGCAAGGTAAGGTACCGCATCTAGGGCTGCGTTTAAGCGGTCGGTTGCTTCTTTCGTCCAGGGCATCGTCTCGGCAGTGGTTGGTTTTGGCGGGGTACCGCCTCCGGCGTTAACCGGCTCCACCGGCAGAAAGTTAATGACCGTCTCGTAAAAGCGATTTACCAGCTCTTGCATAATGTTAGCGGCACCGGCATAACCCATAAATGGCGTACCGGTTGTGCGTCGTACAACCGGTCCAGGGAAGGTTGCCGGAATGAAGTGTGTTCCGCGCGCATTTGCCTCTGCCAGATAAATCTTCTCGTTGATACTACCGAACACGAAGGCCGGTGCTCTGGCGTGTAGCCGTTTTCTAATCTCGATATTATCCGGTTCATCTTCGAGTCGTGGTCGACCTGATACCCAGGCAATCTTCATGCCCAGTTCATCGCCGAGAAAGCTACGCAAACCGTCGGCATAACTGCGGGCTGCGACAATGGCACAGTCAACCGTCGCAAACCAGTCGCTCTGCGGGCCGCGCCACAGATCCCAGACCGGTTGCAGAGTCGTGCGCTTTTCACGCTCGATAAAGGCTTCTACCTGAGCCGGATCAATAGCGAGCAGTTGGCCCAGTTCGCGTAAGAACGCCGTTGTGCCGAATACACCGAACGGCGCAAAAAGGTATGGACGACCCAGGTCTTCGGCCAGACCACGACCAAATTCGCGATACATCACGACATTGACGGCTGCTTCCGCCAGTTTGGGCGTCGTCGCGATGCTGGCTTCGTAGGGATAAACGAGATTAATCTCGGCGCCAATGCCGGTTATCAACCGTTTAAGTTCGTAGAGATCACTGGGAGCATTGAAGCAGCCAAGCGTCGGCCCGATAATGTTCACGGTGCGCGGTCGTGGTTGAGTGTGCGGATCGACATGGGGCTTGCCGTATTGTTCCCAGGCAAAGCGTAATGCTCGCTCACGACCGATCCATTCATCCTGTTCGAGCGATTGGCTCCAGAAAAAGCGGGCATTGGGGTCGATCTGAGCAACGAGTTGGGCGTGATCGGCGCTAATCATCTCGCTTTCGGCGGTCGAGATGACCAGTAAATGTTTGCCTTCTAACATGCCCATCGTACGCAAATCGTCGATAGTACGGATCAGGGCCTTTGCCGTGCCGTTGATCACATCCTCTTCACGGATGGAGGTCGGCGTCAGGTTGGCCATGTGCGGTAGCGCATCGGTGTAATCGGTCACCGCCATTCCCAGCAGATTGTAGCAGCCGATTGGAGCATCACAAACGATATGGACATCGGGGAAGCAGCCAAAGACCCATGAAGCACCCCAATAGCTGCTGGTGTCAGAAATATCACGGATCAGCGTAATGCTCATTGAAGGCCCTCCTGACGATTCTCACCTGCAAAGAACGCCAGCATACGGTCGTAGATCGGCTTGCGGTTGAGGAGATCGCGCACAAAATTGAGCGAAGCGATCATACCGCCAGCCAGAAAGAGAGGACGTACACTGAGAATGTTGGTGTAATACACGGCAGGAATACCCTTCTCTTTGGCGTAGGCAGCCAGCGTGGTCGTACCGATCACGAGATCGAACGTCCAGTGCTCCATGGCTGCTTTATCGTCTTCCAGGGTTTTACGGTAGATCACAGCCTGCGTGCCGTGGGCTTTTAACCAGGCTTCATCGGCAGCGGTAAGCGCACTTGGCCCGATGCTCGTGCTGACATACGGGACGTGAGCGCCACCCTCGATCAAGAGGCGGGCGTAGAGCATTTCGTTGCCTTCGTATCCCGACACCAGGATGGTTGCGCCCTGTAACGGTTTACTGGCCAGAAAGCCACGGGCTGTCGCCTCTTCTTCAGCCGCGACCCGCTCGACCACATCCTCATCGAGGTCGAGCGCTGCGCCGATGGCACGTAGCCAGGCCGCACTCCCCTCCGCACCAATCGGCGCACCACTGATCACAGCGACCCCGCGTTCGCGCAGCACCCCAATCGTTTCCCGGTAGAACGGGTGCAACGCCGCGACTGCGGCGGCTCTACCGGCCTGGCGAATTTCGTCAACGTGCCGACCGGGCAATGTGGTCACGACTCGGCCACCCATCTTACGCACGACGCCATCGATCAGCAACGGATCGGCAGGGAATACTTCTCCGATCAAAGCTAGCGTACCCGGTTCGTGATCGCCGCCGGTATCGATAAATCGCCTCATCACGGCGGCCAGCGCGACATCTTTCGCTTCAGGATGCGAGTGGATGGCATACGCCGGTACACGCACCAAAATAACCGGTTTGCCATCGATCTCTTTTGGCAGTAGCTCTTCAGCCAGACCAGCAGTTTCGGCCACGCAAAGCGAAATAACCGGTATGAAGGTCGTATTTGCTGCCGTGGCGGCCTCGGCAATCGCGGCATTTGCCGCTTCCTGGACTTTCCCACTTGACAATTCTGCGGTGCCCAGTGCAGGCGCAACAATGCTCTTCCGCGCCGCGTAAAAATGGGTCACGAAGGTGAGACCGTACAGACAGCCGGTATCGGTGACCATTGCCGGTTGTGCACCCTCGATCCGCGTTAACACACGCAATGCGCCGAAGGCCGGACACATTGTTTGCGGATGCAGTTTGCAGGCGCCACCACGGAATGGTTCGCTAACAGAATCGGTGCCGGCCGGTGTCAGGGGGATGATCTCGGCCATACGAACTCCTCTGCCTGGATACAGCCGCTCTGCTGTACCCCAGGATGATTAAAAATGACACGGACATCTGGTATTATACAACAAAATTCTTTCGTAATAGGTAACAGATTGGGGGTATGGCAGCGCTGCGCATCTATTCATCCGGCCACGGATCGGCGCTGAACTGGTCGTGAACTTCTTGCAGTTGCACGTCGGTGTAGCTGGCGTAGAAACTGCGCGTGACTTCCACGCTGCGGTGGCGCAAGATTTGTGAGACTTCGGCCAGGGAAACTCCCTCGTTCAACAGGTGGTAACCGACAAAGTGGCGAAAGGTGTGTGGCGTAACTTGACGTAATAACTCGGCTTCGTCTGTTTTACCTTCCCAGATCAGACGGTCGGCGAGCGCATTGGCGGCGCTGGTAACGATCCGCCAGCCGCTGATGCGCGAGAGGCGACTGCCAGCAGTGCGTGGATCGAAGGCGATGAAGAGCGGTTCGGTTGCCGATGGCCAGTGGCGGGCGGCGAGATAACGATGGAGGGCCTGTTCAGCGTGACGACGGATGAAGAGCGTTCCTTCCCGCCGTCCTTTCCCGCGAACAATCACACGTGGCAGGATGCGCCGATCACGGACGACATCACCAACATCGAGACTCAAGGCTTCAGAAATCCGTGCGCCGGTTGAGAAGAGGACATGCAGGAGCGCAGCGTTGCGCAGCCGGGTCAGCATCTGACGTTCGTGCTCTTCGCCGTGTGGTTTGTCGTAGAAGCGTACCAGTCGGCGCAGGTCGGGTGGGGTTGGCGCGACTGGGTCGGGTAGGCGAGGTAAAACCCGACTGACTTCCGGTCGGGCTGCGACAATCCGAAACGAGATGGCTCCTTGCGAGTCGGCCAAGGCCAGAAATCCGAACAACGGACGGACATATGCGTGAATGGTGCGTTCAGAGAGGCGTTCGCGTCGGTCGGGGTGTTGGGTAGCTGCCCGCTGCGAGAGATCATAGCTGCGTTTACGCAGGGTACGGGCATAGGTTACCAGATCGGTGATTTGGAGATCACCCAAGCGGGTGCGTCCGTTTCGTTCGGCCCAGCGTACAAAAATCCGAAGGGCTGTTTCATAGCTGGCAATGGTTGGGCGGGCATGGTGTCGTTGCTGCTCGCGGGTGCGCTCATCAAGATCGTCGTCATCGTCGTCGCTATCAATTCCGGCACTCGCCAGGCGTGCCAGCCAGATCGCGCCAGCTTCGGCGATTGGTGTCTCTGGGGTTAATGGCTGTTCACTCAACTGAACACGTATCTCTTCTGGTTTCATCTGTCTGATCCTGTATTCAGTGTGTCATAAGATACCCAATGCGACAGCGCCGATGATCAGGATGCCGGCGATGATCCGATAGTAGCCAAACAGAGTAAAGTTGTTGGTTGCGACATAGCGTAAAAGCCAGCCAATACAGCCATAACCGACGATCATCGCCACGGTTGCACCGAGTAAGAGGCGTCCCCAATCGTTACTCTGAATCTGGTCAAGACTGCTGATCAGATCGACCAGTGTCGCTGCGCCAAGGGTTGGAATAGCGAGATAAAATGAAAAGGCTGTGGCTGTTGGCCGGTCAAATCCGGCCAGTAAGCCCCCGACAATTGAGGCGCCTGATCGTGAGACCCCTGGCACGAGCGCAAATGTTTGGGCAATGCCGACGATGAGCGCACGGCGATTCGAGACGATGGAAAAATCAGCGGTAGTTTTGCCGGTTGGCCGATGAGGATCGCGCCGTTCGATCCAGAGAAAGATGATGCCACCGATGATCAGGGTCGTTGCCATCGTCAATGGCGACTCGAACAGGACCCCCTTGATGAAATCGCGGGCCAGCAAGCCGATGGCTGCTGCTGGGATGAAGGCCAGTATGACCCCTAACCACAGTTTCCGTGCCGTTGCTACCATGATGGGTTCGCCGCGCCCGATCAGCGCGCCTGCCTGGGCCAAGAGATCGCGCCCGTAGAAGATCAAGACTGAGCAGACCGTACCGAACTGGATGGCGATTTCAAAGGTACCGCCGATACTCCCTTGGTAGTTGATGAGTTCACTGACCAATAAGAGGTGTGCGGTCGATGAGATCGGCAGCCATTCGGTAATCCCCTGCACAATACCTAACAGAACGATTTGCCACCAGTCAGGGTTATCGGGGACGGTCATCAACAGGGTGAACGTCAACAGAACACTAAACCCAATCAATAGCCCTGACCGAGGAAGGGTTAGCGATGGTGCTTGCATTGTAAGTGGTATCTCCTTGATTTGTAAAGACGATTATTGGCTATCGCAGCGCTGCGATCAGCTATATTTCACGCATCACCAGCTCAATTGCGGCGGCCATAGCAGCAACAGTGGTATGGATGTCCTCTTCGCTATGCACCGCCGAGACAAAGCCGCTCCGGCCACGCATCAAATCAACACCGTTCAGGTGAAGGGCCATACGAAACAGGCGCAACAATCGTGGATCACCTCCCCGTTTGAGGGTAGCGAGTGGCATATTGCGTGGAATCTCACCAGGCGTCAGATCGGTGATCGGATCAACGAAAAGGTGAAAGATGGAACCATCACCAAAGGCTGTCCAACCTCGCAGCCGATACGATCTGAAGAGTTCGTTTAGCATCTGAACGAGCATCGTCCCGCGTTGAGCGGCAACTGCACCGGGTTCACCGGTTGCGACTGCCCGTAGCATTGCAATACCTGCGGCTGCCGAGAGGGGATTGGCATTAAACGTGCCTTGCTGACGGATGCGACCACGTGGCCCGTGCTCGTCATGGGCCAGGAGGTCGAGCAGTTCTGCCCGACCGGCAAGCGCACCGCCAGGCAATCCACCGGCCACGATCTTCGCCAGACAAACCAGATCGGGTGTCACCCCGGCCCGTGCACAGGCGCCACCTGGTGTCACCCGAAAGCCGGTGACCACCTCATCGGCAATCATGATCACACCGTAACGGTGCGTAAGTTCACGCAAACCGACCAGAAAGTCGTCTGGTAATGGAATGGAACCGTATGAGGCGCCGGTAGGTTCGAGGATCACAGCCGCGACGTCATCACGGGAGGCCAGCGTTGCCGCAACCTGATCGAGATCGGCGGGCAATATGATCAGGCTATCCAGCGTTGATGGTAACACACCACGATTGGGGTCATCGGGATCAGCACCTGGGGCGAGCGCATCGTGCCAGCCATGGAAATGACCGGCAAACCGAATGAGCGTGTTCTTTCCGGTTGCTGCACGGGCAATGCGGAGTGCGAGCGTGGTGGCTTCGCTACCAGAGGCGGTAAAGCGGACACGTTCGGCAGCCGGGATCAGCTCAACGATCAAATCAGCCCATTCCAACTCAAGCCGATGGCTGGCGCCGAGATGGGTCGCTACCGGAGCCTGTTGGGTAATGGCGGCCACGATAGCCGGATGACCGTGTCCGAGTAAGAGTGACCCGTGGCCGCACCAGTAATCGATCATCCGATTGTCATCAACATCCCACTTATACGGCCCATCAGCACGTTCCATGAAGAGAGGAAACGGATCGGCGTAACGGCCATCGTGGGTTGCGCCACCTGGAAAACGCTGATAAGCGCGCTCAGCCAGCACCGCTGAACCGGCGAAGCGCTGACGGTATTGCTGTTCAAGTGACATCGTTACATCCCTATACTCAGACGGTATATCAGGGCTGATGGCAAGCCATAATCGCGCATCTGTTCTTGTGTCTGTTTGATATCGTAGGCTACCCGTTTGAACGTAAGAGTTTGCCGTTCGGTATCAAAAATTGCGTATGCCGCTCGTGGGTCGTGATCTCGCGGTTGCCCGACACTCCCCGGGTTCACAAAATAGCGTGCGTTGTCGGTAAAGTTCAATTGGCTGCCTGCTTCTGGGACAATCCGTTCACATCGCCGATCATCGCGTGAGCAGCGAAAAGCGAATTGAACGTGGGAATGACCGATAAAGCAAATCGGTTCAGTGAACCATTCGAGGTTCGCTAATGCTTGCGAGGGCATTAACAGATATTCCCAGACTGGTTCGCGGGGGCTGCCATGAGCCAGGTAGTATTGATGATCGACGCTAAGGGCAGGTGGGAGCGGCAGCAACCACTCGCGATTGGTTGGCTTGAGTTGTAACCCGTTCCAGAGATTTGCCCGCCGTGCATCCGGGTTGAAGTCGTCGAGACTAATCTTACCAAGACAGGCCAGATCGTGATTGCCGGTGAGTGTAATGGTTGCATGTTGTCGGATCAGCTCGACACATTCATTCGGTGCAGGACCATACCCTATGGTGTCACCTAAACACCATAGCGCATCGAATGATCCGGCATCGGCCAATACGGTTTCGAGGGCAACAATATTTGAGTGGACATCGGAAAGAACGACAATTCGCATAGTTCACAATATTTTGACGATGCTCGCGGCCAGATCGTATAATTGGCAGCGACCCGGTTGTGAGGAGCGTCACCGTTATGGTTGAACCGTCAGGACACTGCCCATATCTAGGCTTGAAACAAAATCAAGCGATTCGATTTGCCTCGCCAACGCCGGAACATCGTTGTTATGCAGCCGGACAGGCGCAAGAGATTCCGCTGTTTGAACCAGATTATCAGGTTCGCTATTGTTTATCGACCAATCATGTTCGTTGCCCATTATACACGGGGATGCCATTACCTACAACATCACCAACAGCTCTTCAACCGGCAGGGATGTCGCCGACGGTCGTAAGTTCTCCTCTTCCTTCATCTTCACCGAGTGGTTTACGAGTATGGTTAGCCGGGTTGGCACCACGTGATCGGCTGATCTATACCATACTGCTATCGGTAGCAGTGCTGGCCCTGATCGGGTATGCGTTGGGAGGAGTTGCGTATGTCAGCACAATGCTTAACTCAGCCGGCGCACCGACCGCCACGATAGCGGTTGATGTGACCATTTCATCGTTATCACCGACTAGGGCTGAACCTGAGTCGTTTGCTACAGCGTCACCGACGATGATCGCCTCACCAACGCCAACGATGACCCTATCGCCGACAGCGACACCATACGAGTTAATTCCGGTCACCAATACGCCAACCGTACCGATCTTTGTTCCACCGCCACCGCCGCCACAGTCATTGCCAACGCCAACAGCTACGGTCTTTGTCGAGCTACCAACAGAGCTACCGACAGAGCTACCAACAGAGTTGCCGACGGAAGTACCGACAGAGTTGCCGACAGAGCTACCAACAGAGTTGCCGACGGAGGTACCGACAGAACTGCCGACGGAGGTACCGACAGAACTGCCGACGGTGCTGCCGACAGAAGAGGTTGTGCTTGAGGCTTCGTCAACTCCAGAGCCGCAGCGTACCGTTGTGCCGTAAGGCGAGAGTAGGTGCAGTTTTTCCTGCCGGGCAGTGGTCGTGGAGGGAATAGAACAGACTCTATAACGAACCACAGAGAGCACAGAGAGCACAGAGTGCGAGGTGGAGGGAATAGAACAGACTCTATAACGAACCACAGAGAGCACAGAGTGCGAGGTGGAGGGAATAGAACAGACTCTATAACGAACCACAGAGAGCACAGAGAGCACAGAGTGCGGGGCGGAGGGAATAGAACAGATTCCAGAATGCACCACAGAGCGCACAGAGAACACTGAGCGAGAGGTGGAATGATCGTTTCCGACGGCTAATAGCTGCCGCTTTCCTAGCTATCACTAGGAGTGTGAAATGTGCACTAGACGCAATGTTTCGGTACACCCTTACCCTGTTGATGGTGTCGGCTGCGTCACCTGGGCCGTCTCAAGCTGCTTGATCAATTGATCGGCAATGTATAGCATTTGTTGAACGAACGGATGTTTTGGTTGTTCAAGGATCAGCGGTGTCCCACGGTTAACTGCGGTCACGACCGGTTGCCCACCGCTCATCACGTGAAAGTTGACCTTGCGCCGTAATACCCGCTCGATCTCGTTTATTCCAATCCCTACCCCTGAATTGGACCGATTCAGGACGATGCTAATTGCACGTTGATTAATTCCCAGTTGACCGGCTAAACTGAGAAACATACTGGTGTTTTTCAGGGGGCCTATTTCGGGAGTAATTACCAGGAGAACATGATCGGTGCGGTCAAAGATCGACAGCGTGCGATCATCGTAACTGGTCTGGCAATCTACGACCACGTAATCGGCGCTTATCGCCAATAAATCGAGAATTCGGATCATGTGATCGGCATTGACCAGTTCGGACTCTTCAGGGCGTGGCGGCGCCAGCAGCGCCTGTAATCCCGATGGATGGGTGAGCAATACCTGATGTATCATTTCGCGCTCGATTTCGTCGCTGGTGCGTACAACATCGATGATGCTGCGTGTCGGAGCAATATTGAGATGAACGGCCACATCGCCGAAGGTAAGATCGGCATCGACAATAATAACCCGACGACGGGTACGCAGACGTAGTGCCAGTGCCAGCGACACAGCAATGGTCGTCTTGCCGACACCACCTTTGGCGCCAAAAACGGTAATAATCTTCCCGCGCGGTAATGGCGTAGCCGGAGCATCGCTGGTGATCCGTGTCAGCAGATTTTTTACCCGGTAAACCAGCTCTTGTGGTTCAAATGGTTTGGCCAGGTAATCGTTGGCACCCGCCTCGAATCCGGCAATCTTGGCGCTAATATCACCCTGAGCGGTCAGCATCAAAATAGGTAATGTCTTGGTGAGCGGATGCTGCCTCACCCGCTTGCACAGCGTATAACCATCGATACCGGGTAAAAGCACATCACAAATCAGCGCGTCAGGAGGAGTCTTGTAAATCTGCTGTAACGCCTCTTCCCCACTGGTTGCACGCCGTACTTCATAGCCGGCACCACGCAGCATTAATTCCAGCATCTCGGCCAGGGTATCGTCATCATCAACGATCAGGAGAGTTGGCGGTTTCATTTAATTGCTCCTCTCAGATGCAGCCAGTCTATTGAGCAATGCCTGTAACGTGCCGGCAGCTAATGGAACAAGCAGGTAGTCGTCGGCGCCAAACGTCACAGTCGTAGCAGCGCGTGGTTCTGCGGTAGCCGGTGCAATGGTTACAATGCGCGCATTGGTAAAATATTCGCGCAACTGTACCAGCTTCGCCGTGTGTGTCCCTTCAATCTGGGTCATATCAACCAGAATGAGGTTAGGGGGAGTCGGTGACTCATATTTCAACGCATGTTCAACATCGTTGATCATATCGTACATGAAGCCCCGTTCGCTGAGTGACTGGCGTAACAGACGACGTTGAATTCCGTTTGAACTGATGATCAGTGCGCGCCAGACTGTTTCGGTTTTGGTCGTTGCGGTATCTTTGGTGGTTGAAAGAACGAATGCTGGGAGATCGTCGCGATGCGCATCGACGATCACACGATTACGTCCGTTGCGCTTGGCCTGATAGAGGGCAGCATCAGCGGCCTGCATCACCCCGATTTGACTCCGATGTTGGGGGTATCCGGCAATGCCGGCACTGAAGGTCACGTTAAACATCCCGTTTGGCCCGTAGTGGCGTAATGCGGCAAAGCTGCTGCGTAGACTGTCGATCAGGGTGCGGGCTTCGGTCAGCGAGGTATTGGGTAGAGCAACCAGAAACTCTTCACCGCCGTGGCGCCCGATCAAATCGCTCTGGCGCAGACGTTGTTGCAACAGACGGGCGAAGCTGCGTAACACCTGATCCCCTATCAGATGCCCATACGAGTCGTTGACCCGTTTGAAATGATCAATGTCGATGATCGCAATCGAGAGTGGCTGTTGCAGGCGTTCGGCGCGGGCGAATTCACGCGCTAGCTCTTCTTCAACTGCCTGATGGTTAAGCAAGCCGGTCAGACTATCGCGTAGCAGGAAGCGTTGGAGATAGCGGGCGCGCACCGCACGCGCTGAGATAGCTGCAACCAGGTCTGTCGGAGTGATTGGCTTAGCGAGAAAATCGTCGGCACCGAGCGATAACGCTGCTTGTTGTTGGGTTCGATTCGTTTCGGCTGAAAGAAAGACTATGGGCATTCCAACATAGCGATCTTGTTGACGAATGATGCTGGCTAGTTCTTTACCGCTACAGATCGGCATATACATGTCGAGAATAAGGAGATCAGGCCGAAATACCTGTAAATGATCGAGCGTTTCACGGGGATCGGTGATAGCCCGGGCATGGATGTCCGCTACTTCGAGTTCGCGGACACAGCGGTTTCCAAAATCGGGGTCATCATCAACAATGAGCACGCGCAAGGGTATCGGTTCTTCGTTGCCGGTCAGTCGATCCAGCGCATTAATGAGCTGCCCGGCATCAACCGGTTTGGCAAAGTAGGCGTGACCACCACTGCGCACAGCAGCCAGCCGGGCATTAAAATCGTCGCGTTGTGAAATATAGATGACGGGTACAGGCGCAGTGCGCTCGCGCTGAAGCGCAGCAATTGCTTCGATACCGGACAGATCACCTGATGGGAATACAATATCCATGATAATTGCTGCCGGGTTAATTGCCCGCACCAGCGTTGGCAGACCCTCAAGATCGGTCACCAGATGGATGTCGTAGTTAAAAAGACGTAATTGTTCGGCAAGAGTATGCGCGTACTCCCGATCATCTTCAACCAGAATGATGGTGCGGGGAAGTTTGTTGGTCTCACGTGGAATAGACAGCTCTTGCTCTGGCATGACGGCGGTGGTGGTCGGTGCAGCTTCTGCTGGTGCTGCTGTTGATACTGAGGATGTGGTTGCCGATAACTGAGAAGGTTCGGCAGGTGGCGCCTCGGCGGTGTGCGATTGATCCTGAGGCACCATACGTTGCAACAGCGTGATCTGGTGGGCCAGACGCTGACGGGTAACTATATCCGGCAGGTGATCGTGTTCCAGCCATGCTTGTAAGCCAAGATCAATCTCACGGGCAACCGAACCGAGATCGGCAAAGCCAAACATGGCAGCCGACCCGGCCAGTTTGTGAGCAAGTTGGCGGACTTCCAGCCCAACCGACTTTTCCCACCGGCTCTGTTCGAGGTGTTGCCAGGCGCTAAGAATTGCCGCCACACGCTCGGCAAGCTGTGCTGCGTAGCGTTGACGCAGCGCGGCAAACTGTTCGTTAGGATCGGGTTTCATGGGCTTTAACCCAAATGTCTGCAACCTGTGCCGATAAAGTCATGGGATCAAAAGGTTTTGAGATAACGTCAGCCGCTCCCATTGCCAGGTACTGTTCGATCTCGTGACGCTGAACACGAGCGGTCATAAAAACAACCGGCGTCTGGGTCAGTGACGGCTTCTTCCGTAGTTCGATCAACGTGGTTGGTCCATCCATACCTGGCATCATCACATCGAGCAAGATCAGGTCAGGGGCAAATTGTTCAGCAACGGCCAACGCTTCTTTACCCGAACTGCACATCTGAACAGTATAGCCACCGACCGCTTCCAGGGCCAGTTGGGCAACCATCTGAATATCGGGATCATCCTCGACAAAGAGTATCTTCTGTAGGGACGTCACAACGATTCCTCCTTTATCGTTTTTGGTGTCTGATCGAGCAAACGGCTGACAGCGGTGATCAGTTCAGTATTGGTGGTTCGTGATTTGACCATGGTTACGGCAACGCGACTGGCGATCTCTGGTTCTAGATCACGGACTGAGAAGAGAATGATCGGCAGCGGTGGTTGCTGTTGCTCAATCAGTGGTAAGAGTTCGATCCCGTTGCCATCGGGTAAAATCTGATCGAGAATCACCAGATCAAATGACTGTTCTTTCAACAATGTTTGTGCTTCGCTGATCGTCGAGGCCGTCGTTACATCAGCGATCTCATCGAGCAAGAGACCAATAATTGCCGCTACATCGCCATCATCTTCGACATGCAGGATATGTGGTCGGGTAGCTCTGGTGCGTTGTACTGCCCGCCGTAAGGCGGTTAGTAGTCGTTGTTGATCGATTGGTTTTGATAACCAGTCTACCACATCTCCATCAGCGTTGTTCAGCATTTGTTCTTCACCGGCGCGTGCCGATACCACAACAATTGGCAGATGGCGGGTATGTGATTGTTGACGAATCTCACGGATGAATGCTCTGCTATCTTCGTTGGGCCAGATCAGGTCGAGCGTAAGTGCACGGTACTCGTGCTGATTGAGGAGATTACGCGCTTCAGCAAGCGAATAGGCGACATCGGTTGCATAGCCAGCCTGTTGTAAGATCAGCGCGAGCAGGGCGGCAATATCGGGATCATCCTCGCAGATCAGGATGCGGGGTGCATGCGATTGGGCCGGTGGAAGTGATATGGTAGCTGTATGCGGACGATATTCGGCGAGATCGACATAAAATGTTGTTCCCACACCGGTTGCGGTCACGAAGCCGATCTGTCCGCCGTGACGCTCAACAATTGCGCGGCTGATGCTCAATCCTAGCCCGGTACCACCCTGCTGGCGGGTATTTGACGAGTCGGCCTGGGCGAACTTCTGGAAGATACGACTGCGGAATTCAACGGGTATGCCTGGCCCGTAGTCGGTGACGGTAACGCGCAGTCGGCCATGCGGTTCTCGGCCAATGGCAATTTCTACCTTGCCGCCAGGAGGCGAGAATTTGATTGCGTTGGAGATAAGGTTGGTAAAGACCTGCGTGATACGGTCGGGATCGGCATAGACCTGGACACCGGGCAGGGTCGCAGTTAATTCGAGCGTTACATTATATTGCTGAGCAAAACCACGGTTGGCTTCAATAGTTTGCCTGACCAACTCGTCAAGTACAACGGGTTGGAACTTGAAAACCATCTTGCCCGATTCGATCTTCTCAATATCAAGAATATCGTTGATCAGGCGTATCAGCCGCTCACTGTTTTTCAGGGCAATATCGATCATCGATGCTGCCCGTGGTGGTAATTCACCGACCACACCACCAGCTAGTAAGCCAAGTGAACCTCGGATCGAGGTGAGCGGCGTGCGCAGTTCATGTGAAACCACAGCGACAAACTCATTCTTCATTCGTTCGATAGCCCGCCGTTCGGTGACATCGCGGAAGAACCAGACGCGGCCGTAATACTCGCCTTCAGCGCTGATGACCGGTGCACTGTAGCGTTCGAAGGTACGACCGTCTTTCAATTCAATTTCAGCTTTGCCAGTCAGTTGGGGATTCGCATAGAGTTCTTCAATCTCATTCCGTACTCGTTCTGGTTCGCAAACCTGGGCCAGCATTTTCTCCATACTGACTGCACACGTTGTTGCATGCACCGGCAGCTCAGTAAGATGCCACATTTCCAGAAAACGCCGATTGGCGTACAGCCAGCGCCGATCAGGTGAAACAACCAGGACGCCATCGGGTGAGGCTTCAGTCTGACATTCGAGCAGGGTCTTCTGGAAACGGAGCTCACGCTCGGCATTGCGACGGGCGGTAATGTCGTGGAAGCTGGCTACTGCAGCGTATACCTGACCGTGATCATCGCAGAGTGGCTGTGAATTGATCGATATCCAGGTCAGTTCTCCATTCGGCTTGTGAATGCCCATAATGACATCTTGTTGCGGCTGTCCGGTGGTCAGTGACACCATAATCGGATGTTCTTCACCGGGGAAGGGGCTACCATCTTCACGGATTGCCTGCCACCTCGGATCGAAGCTGGTACGACCGATCAACTGATCATAGCTCAGACCAAGAATGTGTTCAGCACTGGCATTGCAGGTCTCGATGATGCCAGATTTATTCATCACCACGATACCCTCGCTCATCGCAGTGATCACTGAACGGTAGCGCGTTTCACTGGCCCGTAACTGTTCTTCACTCTTCTTACGGGCGGTAATGTCGAAGCGCACAGCCAGATAGCGTTCGGGCTGGCCATCCTCGCCGATGACCGGGACAATTGTTGTATCAACCCAGAAGAGATGACCATCTTTGGCCCGGTTGCAGATTTCATTTCGCCAAATCCGACCGGCTTTGATCGTCTGCCAGAGATCGGCAAAAAACTCTGGTGGGTGAACCCCCGACTTGAAAATGCGGTGATCCTGGCCGATCAACTCATCGGCGCTATAACCGGTGATTGTACAAAAGCGTTCATTCACTTCTAAAATACGCCCTTCTGGATCGGCGATAGAAAGGATTGCCGACTGATCGAGAGCATTCATAACATCGCGGCTCTCTTTGAGGGCGGCGCGGAGCATTCGCTCCATCTCTTTCTGATGCGTGATGTCGGATTCAATAGCGATAAAGCGAATCAGGTTATGCTGATGATCGTACACTGGTGAGATGTTAATCGCCAGCCAGTACGGGCGGCCATCTTTGGTATAGTTAACAATTTCGGTCTGGATCGACTCGCCGTTGTGAATAGCCTGGCTCATCAGTTTGACCGTCTCTGGATCGGTCTCAGGGCCTTGTAAAAAGTGACCGGGCTTACGACCAACGACTTCATCTAAGGTGTAGCCAGAGATACGGGTAAAGCCTTCATTGACCCACTCGATATGCCCTTCTCGATCAGTAATAATGACTGCGTTATCGGTAAAACGGGCGACCAGCGAAAGCATCTGCAACTGTTCGGCTTCACGGCGAGCACGGCGGGTAAAAGGTCGCAAAACGAACACGCCACTGCCAATCACTAACAGCATAATGATGGCTAAGATACTCGATTGAATCAGCGCAATTTGATCGCGCAGGCGCTGGCTTTCGGTTAGCAGTAGGTTGCTGATAGCATTCAGATCACTCTGTAAGGCGGCAAGATTCGTTTGCATCGCACGTAGATCGAGATTATCGCGGTTGAGCTGCTGAGACGGTGTTTCGATGAATTGGGTGACATACTGCAAAAATCGCTCGAGGGTAGGGGTGATCTGCTTGATTGAGGGGGATGATGAAGTTGCAAGCATCTGCCGGTGGGTGCGCTGGATGTCACTACGCAGCGTGCGTAACTCGGCGCGTAACGCGGTGGCCCGTTGTCCATCGGCAAAGAGTACCAATTCATTTGCGATCAGCACCACTTGCTGTGCCCGAATTTGTTGTTGATGAGTCACTTCGAGGAGTGCGTCATTTTGGGCTAGGCGGGATGAAAACGTGACCAGTAACCAATACCCACTGATCACTAAGCCTAAAATCAGCACAAAACTGACAATGTAGGTAAGCGTCAAGCGCTGAATTGGTGAAGTCATCCGCATAATTGTGCCCTTTCATTGAGGAGCAGCGGGCAAGGCCAATCAGAATGTTGCAGGCTGGCCGAGGCCTCATGCGCTATGAAGCAATGGTCTCTCTGTAAATCTCTGGTGCACAAGGATTTTGGCAATCGCAATGGGTTGATTGATCTCGTCGGGTGGTAGCTGTAGGTTGGTTGTCATAGCCCGTCTCCTCGTTTGATGGTGATGTTCATTATACGCCGCCGGTATTTCCATAGCATTTCGGTTGATGAATGAAACTGGTCTAATGGTCTAGAAGCGTCATATATCGAGTGGAGAAGATGTAGAGGCGGCTTTTCAAGCCGCCTGCGGGAAGTGTATAGAACGTAGAGGCAGCTTTTCAAGCTGCCTGCGGGAAGTGTATAGAACGTAGAGGCGGCTTTTCAAGCCGCCTGCGGGAAGTGTATAGAACGTAGAGGCAGCTTTTCAAGCTGCCTGCGGGAAGTGTATAGAACGTAGAGGCGGCTTTTCAAGCCGCCTGCGGGAAGTGTGGAGAACGTAGAGGCGGCGTTCCAAGCCACCTGCGAGCAGGAGGTAGAACGTAAAGGCGGGTTTCCAAGCCGCCCGCGGGAAGTGTGGAGAACGTAGAGGCGGCGTTCCAAGCCACCTGCGAGCAGGAGGTAGAACGTAGAGGCGGCTTTTCAAGCCGCCTGCGGGAAGTGTATAGAACGTAGAGGCGGCTTTCCCAGCCGCCCGCGGGAAGTGTATAGAACGTAGAGGCGGCTTTCCCAGCCGCCTGCGGGAAGTGTATAGAACGTAGAGGCAGCTTTTCAAGCTGCCTGCGGGAAGTGTGTAGCACGTAGAGGCGGCTTTTCAAGCCGCCTGCGGGAAGTGTGGAGAACGTAGAGGCGGCGTTCCAAGCCACCTGCGAGCAGGAGGTAGAACGTAGAGGCGGCTTTTCAAGCCGCCTGCGGGAAGTGTATAGAACGTAGAGGCAGCTTTTCAAGCTGCCTGCGGGAAGTGTATAGAACGTAGAGGCGGCGTTCCAAGCCGCCTGCGGGAAGTGTATAGAACGTAGAGGCAGCTTTTCAAGCCGCCTGCGGGAAGTGGGGAGAACGTAGGCCGCCTGCGGGAAGTGTGTAGAACGTAGAGGCGGCTTTTCAAGCTGCCTGCGGGAAGTGTGTAGCACGTAGAGGCAGCTTTTCAAGCTGCCTGCGGGAAGTGTGTAGCACGTAGAGGCGGCGTTCCAAGCCACCTGCGAGCAGGAGGTAGAACGTAGAGGCGGCGTTCCCAGCCGCCTGCGGGAAGTGTATAGAACGTAGAGGCAGCTTTTCAAGCTGCCTGCGGGAAGTGGGGAGAACGTAGAGGCGGCGTTCCCAGCCGCCTGCGGGAAGTGTATAGAACGTAGAGGCAGCTTTTCAAGCTGCCTGCGGGAAGTGGGGAGAACGTAGAGGCGGCGTTCCCAGCCGCCTGCAGGAAGTGTATAGAACGTAGAGGCGGCTTTTCAAGCCGCCTGCGGGAAGTGTATAGAACGTAGAGGCAGCTTTTCAAGCCGCCTGCGGGAAGTGTATAGAACGTAGAGGCGGCTTTTCAAGCCGCCTGCGGGAAGTGTGTAGAACGTAGAGGCGGGTTTCCAAGCCGCCTGCGGGAAGTGGGGAGAACGACGGGGCGGCGTTCCCCACCTGTCCGCTGGTATGTACTGTTTGCTTGCAATGTCTGGTATGATAAGGGTAAGTTCCTCTCGCGTTACTGTGCCTGGGTCGAACGCAGGGTCGCATGTCTGGTGACCGCCCATGGAATCTACAGCAAAACGTATCATAACGAATACCGAATGAAGACGCAGACAGCACTTGCTTTGACTTCGTACTCCAAGGAACAAATCCATGCTTGACCGTTGTGTTACCGATGTGACATTACGAAAGGCCGAATACGACCGGTTAGCTCCAGAGTTACAGGCCCGCCTCTTTGACCTCGAACAGATGCTGCTAGAGGCGCGTATTCCGACGATTTTCGTGTTTGAAGGGTGGGCCGGAACCGCAAAAGCTCGCACGATTGCGACCTTAACCCGTCGGCTCGATCCGCGTGGGTTTCGTGTGCATTCAATTACGCCGCCACGAACGTATGAGCAGCAGTATCCATGGTTGTACCGTTTCTGGTTGAAAATTCCTAGTTATGGGCAGATGAGTTTCTTTGACCGCTCGTGGTATCGCGAGTTGCTGGCTTCCTACATCAGTGGTGGTGATCGCGATCAGTGGCGTACCCGTTGTGAAGACGCGGTCATCTTTGAGCGTCAACTGGCCGATGATGGCGCATTTATCCTCAAGTTTTGGTTGCATATCACGAAAAAACAACAGGCACGCCGTTTCGCAAAGTTGCTGGCCGATCCACTCAATGCCTGGCGAGTGACAGAGGAAGATCGGTGGCAGCATCGCCACTATAAACAGGTCTATCTGGCCGTCGAAGAGATGCTCTCGCGCACTGATACCGCCTTTGCGCCCTGGCATGTTGTTCCTGCTGCCGATAAACGGTACGCTCGCCTTACCGTATTGCAGATCATTGTTGGTGCGCTGGAGAGCCGCTTGGGGATAACGGCTCTTGATCGGGGAGCCAGTCTTGATGACAGCGGATCGGCCTTGCGGCGCTCTTACATCGAACTTCGGATGCCGGTACAGCCGGTGGCAGTAGAAACGAGTGTTGAGCGCACAATGTTCCTTCCCCAACCAGGTAAACCAACCCCAACACCGATTGTAACGGCGTCGGTTGCCCCGCTATTGCGTGCAGCCAGTCCATTACAGCGGGTTGATCTCAGTTTACGGCTGGACGACGAAACCTATCACCACGAATTGAAGCGGTTGCAGGCCAAACTTTATCTGCTCGGTTTACAGGTATACCATCAAAAGCGACCGGTTATATTCGTGTTTGAAGGATGGGATGCTGCCGGGAAAGGTGGCGCCATTCAGCGCTTGACCGCCGAACTCGATCCACGTGCGTATACCGTGCATGCCATTGCTGCTCCTTCTGGTGACGACAAGGCGCGCCACTATCTCTACCGCTTTTGGCGTCGTCTACCTCCCCGTGGTCAGTTTGCCATTTTTGACCGTTCGTGGTATGGGCGGGTTCTGGTTGAGCGGGTTGAGGGTTTCGCCCGGCCTGACGAGTGGCGGCGGGCGTATGCCGAAATTAATCAGTTCGAGCGCCAATTAGTTGATTTCGGTTCGATTATGGCCAAGTTCTGGTTGCATATCAGCCCTGAAGAGCAGTTACGGCGTTTTGAAGCGCGGCAACACGTACCCTACAAAGCCTGGAAATTGACCGACGAGGACTGGCGTAACCGTGAGAGGTGGCCGGCTTATCTCGAAGCAGCCGATGAGATGCTGTTGCGTACCAGTACACCATATGCGCCGTGGACAATTGTCGAAGCGGAAGATAAGAAGTATGCGCGGATCAAGGTACTGCGTACCGCCGTTGAGGTGCTCGAAGCTGAATTGGGGCCGGTAAAGCTAACGTAGGAGTTGTGTATGAGGCGTCGGTGGTTGTTCTGGCCTGGAGTTGTGATCATCGGCTTGTTCGTTGCCGTCGGGTTAGAGATAGTGCTTGGGAGTGGCGGCGCAGCGATGGGGATGGCGCTGAGTGTTGTCGTTGGAGGGGTGATTCGACACTGGCAGGAGCGGATCGCCTTTTCGTGCCGGCTTAATGGGCCACGACTGCATCCGTTGCAGGTAAGTGCGTTCGGCGTGATGGCGCTTGGTGTGCAATGGTATTATGGGTTGGGAAGGGGCGCCGTTGCCACGTTGAGCGCATACTGGCCAGTGTTGGGTAGCTCGTGGTTTCCTTTACTGTTGGTCGTTGCCGGTGTAAGCTGGCTAGGTGTCCTTAGCGTGAAGAGCAGTTGTCGTGATGAACAATTGCTGGCGATGATGGGTGAACACTATCGGTAGTAATACGAAATGAACCTGGGAAGGCCGGTACGTGTCGGCTGGGTAAACGGTTGTATAACGTTTGAGGCTCGTCATGATGAACACGATCTGGCATGCGCTTGCAGAGCAGGCAGAACTGCAACCTGATCGGATTTTGCTCAGGTTTGCCGACCAGCAGTGGCGTTATGCAGAAGCGGCAATGTTAGCACGTCGGGCAGCGGGTGTGTTGGGTGATCTTGGTGTACGACCAGGTGATCGAGTGGGGCTGATGCTCGGCAACACGCCAGACTATCTCTGGGCGTGGTTTGGGTGTGCCTGTCTTGGCGCAGTTGTTGTGCCGATCAATATCCACTTGAAGGGTGATGTACTTCACTATATCCTTGACCATGCCGGTGCAACGGTGCTCATTATTGAGCCGCATTTGTATGAACGGATTACTACGTTGCGCAACCGGTTGCCAACATTGCAACATGTGATCGTGCGGGGTGATGGTGAAGCGCTGCCCGAAGCAATCGTCTGGAATCAGGCACTCACTTCTGCGCAGCCCGTCGATCCCTCACCTGGTAACGCTACCGATTTGCATAGTATTCTCTATACTTCTGGTACTACCGGTCCACCTAAAGGTGTGATGCTCAATCATCATGCGTATCTTCATTCGGCAGCACTGTTTGCCGATGTTATGATTGGCGCGACCGCCGATGATGTGTTTGGTACCAGTTTGCCGCTGTTTCACATTAATGCGCAGGCGCACACGGTACTACCGGCCATCTATCGCGGCACGACCATTGCCCTGATCGAGCAGTTCAGCGCCTCTCGTTACTGGCGACAACTGGCCGATCTGGGAGCGACTATTTGCAACCTGTTGGCGGCAATGATTCCGATCTTAATGAAGCAACCGCCTTCGCCCGATGATCGTTCGCACCGGGTGCGGATTGCTGCCTGTGCGGCTACCCCACCTGATCTGTGGCGGGCATTTGAAGAGCGGTTTGGCCTGACTATCATTGAAGGGTATGGGTTAACTGAGACTACCGGTTTTTGTGTGGCTAATCCACGGGATGCAGTACGAGTCGGTACGTTTGGCAAGCCAATGCCGGGCTTTGAGCTGGCCATTGTCGGCGCTGATGATACCCCGCTACCGGCAGGTGTTCCCGGCGAGATCGTTATTCGTCCGCAACGAGAACATCTCATAATGATGGGTTACTATCGTCAGCCTGAGCAAACGGCAACGGCACTGCGGGGGGGATGGTTTCATACCGGTGATCTTGGTCAGCTTGACGAGGCTGGATACGCGATCTTCATTGATCGGCTCAAGCAGTCGATTCGTCGTCGCGGCGAGAACATCTCCTCGTGGGAGGTTGAGCGGGCAGTAAATGCACATCCAGCCGTGCTCGAAAGTGCTGCAATAGGCGTGCCCAGTGAATTAGGCGAGGAAGAGGTCAAGGTTGTGGTGGTGCTGCGTCCCGGGGCAACGCTTGATCCGCTTGATCTGGTGCGCTGGTGTGAAGAGCGGTTGGCCTACTACGCGGTACCGCGCTACATTGAATTCCGCGAGAGCCTGCCCAAGACGGCGACTGAACGGGTTGAGAAGTACAAACTCAAAGCCGAAGGGATTGGTCAGGCATGGGATCGTGAGATCGCCGGTTATCGGGTGAAGCGTTCGTGACATAAGGTAGTCTTCATCTTTCGTTGCCCCCTCTTGTTCTCACCAGATGAGAGCAAGAGGGGGTTAGCTTTTCAGAAAGGAACGGGTCTCGTACCTCCAACCTCTTCCCTTCCTCTTCTCATTGGGGGAGGCAGGGGAGAGAGTCAAACGTGATCCATAGCAAGCACATTGAACTGCTGAAGCACAGCTTCGGGATTCTACAAAATAAAGCGCGCTAACAGCATAGGTGTTGGGGGCGAGGCGACGTTTGCGAGTGGTAAGGTTTCCGTCACAATCAGAGCTGACAAAAGATAACAAAGCTATCATCGTTCTCCTCTTCTTTTTATAAAGCGTCGTCATACCTGTTTGGTAGGGTATGACTGTCTGACAAACGCTGGAATGGTGAAAAGATCGCATGAGTGTTCTGCACGATACCACAATGGAAGCCCCGGCAGAAGTAGGGTATTTGCGTAGACGGTGAGGCTATTGTTTACGCAGATCAAACCGCCAAACATCAGCACCAGATGGTTGGCATGAACTGAAGAAGGAGCAAGTCAGTGCCCAATCAGAAGACGGTCGCCAATCAGCCATTTGCCGAGACAGGTGTTATGGTAAAGTGGAATACTTACGGGTGGCGCATTTATTTATTGTTAGTACTGTTCATAGCTGCTGTACTCAGACTTAGTTCACTCTCAATGATGGAGTTTCGCCATGACTCGGCATACTGGGCACTTGATGGGTATCGCATCTTGCAGGGAGATTATTATCCGTTAGTCGGTCAACAGGTTGGAAGTGTTCGTTCACCGCTATATAACGGTCCCGCTCTATCCTACATAACAGCAATTGTATTTGCAGTATTCGGTTACAAGCCATTCTTTGTTTCGGCACTTATTGCGACGCTAAATGTATTTGGTGTCTATTTAGTTTATCTTGTAGGGTGTCGTCTGTATTCGCGCAATGTTGGCCTGATAATGGCAACGCTTGCCAGCGTGTCACCATGGATTGTGTTGTACAGTCGCATGTTCTGGCCGCAGTCGCTGTTCCCCTTTCTCATTCCGCTCATGTTGTTGTGCTTGGTCAATGCGCTCGAAAAAGATAGAGTTATTGATTACATTTTGACCGGCATTTTACTCGGTCTAGGTGTCCAGTTGCACCTTTCAGTGCTGGCAATTGTAGGGACAAGTATGTTGATTTTGCTTATCTATAGTAAAACAAAATGGCAAGTATCATTTTACACTTTCGGTGTTGCTATAGGGTATGCACCCAATATTATCTACGACCTGACTTCAGATTTTGTTCATATCAAGAGTATCATGTCGCTTCCTTCTCTCCATGCCGTCGATGAGCCGAGAATCTTTCACTTCGCCAAAACGATATGGAATTTTTCCAATGTCCTATCAGGGCAAGGATTGTGGGTAAGTAAATTATCGAAGTCTCAGCACCTGCCGTCATTTATCGATTGGGGTCAAGGTGTTTTGTATTCGCTAGTATTTATGATTTGTCTCGCTGCTATATTTTACTACATCGCCGGTGATTCACAGGCTGATCGGTTGCGTTTTAGAATTTCATATAAAGATGCAATAGTGCTGCTAATTTTACTTTTACCTCTGGCTTATCTCTTTTTTTCAAGAAGTTTGATTCAGCGGCACTACTTCCTCTTTATCTATCCGTTGCCGCTGCTGGTGATAGCAAGAGGGTTTGAGATATTGAGTTCAAGGATTTTTCTCAAGAAAGATACTGTACAAGTAAGATTGATCTTTTTGGTAGTTCTGACAATCATGTGTTTACTTAATTTAATAACAATAGGGTACGCAGCGCGTTTTCTAGAACAGACAGGTGGTCAAGGAGAATATGGGACGGTTTTTGTTAACAAGGATCGGGTGGCGAGTTATATTGTCGAACATTCTAGTGGTGAATACATCGTCGATCTCAGTCATGTACAGGAGTCGTTACCGTATGTATTTCTCTTTCAGTCTCGTGGAAAGATTATTATTGATGGTGATCATATGATTGCCGATACAATTCAATCTTATCCACCATCTCATCGATCACTGAAGTATCGTATCGTCGAGACTTATTACCATCCAGTCGTTGTCGAACTGGGAGAACAAATCGTATTCCAGGTACAAGGTATTGTTGTTCTAGTGCGTGGGAACTAGTGGCGAGCGGCACAGACACGACTTTCATCTCTCTCAACAAGATCCTTCGGCGAGACTTGTCGGTTATGACATAATTCTCACCTTCACCCCTGTCACGTTCAAAGGTTGTTCAGGTTTTCTCTTTAGACTGTCGGTACCAGATATTCAGGGGGGGACTGTGCAACCTACGCAGAATGCTCGGTACTGGATACGGCTAACCGGTTCGTGCGCGATTACATTACTACTGCTCCTGCTCGTTGCTAATCTATTTCCACCCACACCGGTTTCGGCAACGATCCCTAATCGTCAGACGTGGTCTCACCAGCCAGGAAGCTGTCCACCAGCTCTGGAAGGAGCTGTATTTGGTCTTGCTGGCGATGCTTGCGGTGGTAGTGGTACCGGTTTCGATACCACCCAGATTTACGGTCATTCAATTATCCGTGATAACTCATCGCCTGTTGCACCCTGCGAAGGTGGACGAACAACTGGAGTCTGTTACCGAATGTGGTACACCGGTTTCGATGCCTTTGGCGTCCGCCGTATCGGTCTTGCACTCTCTCCTGATGGCATTACCTGGACCCGTGTCGTGGGTCCTGGACCAAGTGGCAGTGTTCTCGGTCCTGGCCCATCTGGAAACTTTGACAGTACCAATGTTTCCTTCCCTAGTGTCATTCGCACTGCGGCAGGATACCTGATGTGGTATACCGGTGGTGATGGCAGTACTTTTTCTATTGGACTAGCTACCTCTTCTGATGGCGTGACCTGGAGTCGTGTTCCCGGCCCACTCAGCGGTGGGGCCGTACTGCGACCGTCTGGTGTAGCCGGTACGTTCGATCAGAGTATCGTTGCGGCCTCGCGTGTGATCCGCGACCTTGCTACCACTACCGCACCCTGCGAAGCTGGTCGCACATCTGGTTTATGCTACCGCATGTGGTACCAGGGTATCGATAGTAGCAATCGCTTCTTCATTGGCTACGCCGTTTCACCAGATGGCTTGAACTGGACTCGTATCCCCGGGCCGGGAACCAATGGTAGTGTGATTGGTGAAGGTCCAACCGGAACTTTTGATGCCCGCAACGCTGCTGTTGCTGCTGTTGTGAAGGATGGGCTGCGTTATCGAATGTGGTACAGCGCCCAGGATGCTAGTGGCGCTCATCGGATTGGGCACGTCGTTTCCCTCGATGGGGTAAACTGGGTGCGCCCACAACCAAACGATCCGGTGTGGAGTGGTAGCGACGATCCCGGTACACTAAGCCCAGACAATGTCTGGAGTCCGTTTGTGATCAAAGAGGGGCTAAGCTACCGCATGTGGTACAACCATACCACTCGTGAAAATTCGCGTCGGGTGGGATTAGCCCAGATGACACCAGGCACACCACTGAGCGCCGTTGGCCTGAGCGGTTTAGGGACGGTCTATACAATAACATTTACAACTGCTGCACCAATTCCAGCCACCGGATACGTTCTCATCAGTCTACCGGCAAGTGTTGCAACATCAACGATTATACCGGTTAGCTCAAGCGGCTTTGGTAGCGGTGCAACGCTGACAGTAGAGGAGAGGATTCTCACCGATGCCGAATCAGGAGGAGATGCACGCGGAGCGTTATTGGTACGTCTAAGTGCTGATGCAGCTCCTGGTCCTAAGAGTATTACCTTTTCAATAAGCCCTCCGCCTGATGATGATACCACTGTTCTCGTGCAAACCTTCGACAGTCGTGAAGTACTCGAGTACGCCAGTGTGACGATTGGGGCCGGTGGGGTAGCGCCGACGCCGACCAACACGCCAGCACCAACGGATACACCGGCACCAACGGATACACCGACACCCACCAATACCCCGACGGCGACGAGCACGCCGACCAATACCCCGACGGCGACGAACACACCGACCAGTACAGCTACTGCTACCAACACGCCAACCAATACACCGGGACCGTCACCAACGCCTACACCACCACCCGATCCAGCCCCAAACAGTCAACCATGGACGCAGGTAAATGGGCCATGCGCCGATGGCGCAATCTTCGGTGATGTGGACAGTGGCTGCGGTGGCGGCGGCACCAATTTCGATACTGAAGAAATCTTCCCACCAAGCGTCATAAGAGATGAGGCATCAACCCTTCGTCCATGTGAAGGCGGTCGCACCAGTGGTGTCTGCTATCGAATATGGTACGTTGGAGTCGATAATCCTACCGATGCCAATCGTCGGATCGGTTATGCGGTTTCACCCGATGGGATTACCTGGACTCGTGTACCTGGCCCATTGACCGATGGGGCCGTCTTTGCAGGTTCTGGTATCCCTGGTCGCTTCGACGAATTTGGTGTCTCTACGATGTACGTCATTCGGTATGGCAGTGTCTTTCGCATGTACTATACCGGATTTTCGGCTCGTGGGGTAATTGATAGCATCGGTCTTGCGGAATCAACGGATGGTATCAATTGGACACGAGTGAATGGCCCTTTCTCTAACGGTGCAGTTGTAGCACCATCCAGGATTGTTGGACAATTTGACACAAGTTATGTAGTCGCGCCGGTAGTGCTGGTCGATAACGCCTCGCCGATAGCTCCGTGTGAAGGTGGACGAACCAGCGGGGTATGCCATCGGATGTGGTTTGAAGGGGTCACAACTTCCCCCAGTTACACCTTCCGCATCGGCTACGCTGTCTCGCCTGATGGCATTAATTGGACCCGTATGCCGCTTTACAGCGACGGATCGGTCGTTCAACCTGGCCCCTTCGGCGACTTTGATGACAATAACGTTGGTGTGCCGATGGTCATCAAAGACGGAGCCATCTACCGAATGTGGTTTGAAGCGAATGGCTATACCACTGGATACACCACTGGCTACCTTGTTTCCACCGATGGACGCAACTGGATTCGGGCTACACCCAACACCGCGGTCTGGACTGGGGCAATGGATAGCATTAACGTTGGGACACCTGATGAGGTCTGGGCAGTGCGCGTACTGAAAGAAGGTGCATCCTACCGAATGTATTACACGACCAGTACTCGCCCTAATGCCCGTCGTTTTGCCCTGGCAACAATGACACCAGGCAATCCGCTCGGAGTCAATGTTGAGCAAACGGGAACAACTTACACGCTATCGTTTACGACAGCGGCTATTCCGGCTGGTGGAAGTGTATTAATCACCTTACCGCCAGACATCCCTCTCAGTGCAGTTAGTGTTGGGGCAGTCAATGGGTTTGGTAGTGGTGCAGCATTCGTTGCTGATCCGGCGGCAGTGACTGATGCAGTCACGGCAGGTGTAGCCCGTGGCGCGTTACTGCTTCGTCTCCCGGCCGGTGCGCCTGCTGGGGATAAGAGCATTACTTTTACCCTGAGCGGATTAAGCTCCAATACCTCAGCTCTGGTGCAGGTCTTTAATGCCCGTGAAGTAATTGGGTATGAAGCAGTAGAGTTGCCTCTCATACCGCCAAGTCCGACCCCGACCAGTACGCCGACGGCGACCAACACGCCGACGAACACGCCGACGGCGACCAATACGCCGACCAACACGCCGACGGCGACCAACACGCCGACGAACACGCCAACGCCGACCGAGACCCCGACCAACACGCCGACGGCGACCAACACGCCGACGGCGACCAACACGCCGACGAACACACCGACGGTGACCAACACGCCGACGAACACGCCAACGCCGACCGAGACCCCGACCAACACGCCGACGGCGACCAGCACGCCAACGAACACACCAACGCCGACTGAGACGCCGACGAACACGCCGACGGCGACCAGCACGCCAACGAACACACCAACGAACACGCCAACGCCGACCGAGACCCCGACCAACACGCCGACGGCGACGAACACGCCAACGAACACACCAACGAACACGCCAACGCCGACCGAGACCCCGACCAACACGCCGACGGTGACCAACACGCCGACGAACACGCCAACGCCGACCGAGACCCCGACCAACACGCCGACGGCGACCAACACGCCGACGAACACGCCGACGGCGACCAACACGCCGACGAACACGCCGACGGCGACCAGCACGCCAACAAACACACCAACGAACACGCCAACGCCGACCGAGACCCCGACCAACACGCCGACGGCGACCAACACGCCGACGAACACGCCGACGGCGACCAACACGCCGACGAACACGCCAACGCCGACCGAGACCCCGACCAACACGCCGACGGCGACGAACACGCCAACGAACACACCAACGAACACGCCAACGCCGACCGAGACCCCGACCAACACGCCGACGGCGACCAACACGCCGACGAACACGCCGACGGCGACCAGCACGCCAACGAACACACCAACGAACACGCCAACGCCGACCGAGACCCCGACCAACACGCCGACGGCGACCAGCACGCCAACGAACACACCAACGAACACGCCAACGCCGACCGAGACCCCGACCAACACGCCGACGGCGACGAACACGCCGACGAACACGCCAACGCCGACCGAGACCCCGACCAACACGCCGACGGCGACGAACACGCCAACGAACACACCAACGAACACGCCAACGCCGACCGAGACCCCGGCCAACACGCCGACGGCGACCAGCACGCCGACGAACACGCCGATGGCGACCAGCACGCCGACGAACACGCCGACGGCGACCAACACGCCGACGGCGACGAACACGCCGACGGCGACCAACACGCCGACGAACACGCCGACGGCAACCAACACGCCGACGAACACGCCGACGGCGACCAACACGCCGACGGCGACGAACACGCCGACGAACACGCCGACGCCGACCGAGACCCCGACCAATACGCCGACGGCGACCAACACGCCGACGGCGACCAGCACGCCGACGAACACGCCGACGGCGACCAGCACGCCGACGAACACGCCGACGGCGACCAACACGCCGACGAACACACCGACGGCGACCAGCACGCCGACGGCGACCCGCACACCAGTTCCAACAGCTATTTCTGCACCGACTGTTTATCGATACTACATACCGCTTATGTTCAATAGCTACAGTCGCTATCTGGTCATTGATGAACGTTCGCACCTGACAACTATCCCAAAGAGTATTTGTCCAGAGCCTGTTTGCCCGAATTAGCAGCAGAGGGTCGAAAACCGTATTCGCCCCTCTGTCACCACGGAAACGACATGGCAATTGGTAGACGATGACATTTTGTTCACTATCGACAGATACTTGATTTAGTTGTTATTCAATCGATCTTGCTAGGCTACAGGCGTCACGAATCTCGATATCGCGATGACTAGGGTGACAACACTCGCTCAATGAGGCCACAACACATGGGCCATATAAAGAATGTAGACGGTACCGCCTATTCAAGGGTATACATCCCAGTTCAGCCGATGGAGAAGGGTTTTGGACAAGCGTCGTGATGTTCACCTCAGAATGGAGCGGGCAAATGGGGTGTTATGAGGCGTACCCATGGTATTACAGAACGTTCAGTTCCACGCTATCGGGCCTGCTGGTTACAGCGTTTCTGTTCGGAACATTACAGCCTGCACATGTAACCCAGTCCCAAAATGGGTATTCGGTGCGCTTTTACGGCAGCGATACCAATGACGGTGATCGGGTCAAAATACCATTGGGATTGATTGACAGCAATGGACGAATGACAACTTCGTACCCGATCAATCTGGTTAACGTATTCACCATTGAGTTCTGGATGAAAGCAACTGCCTCCAACAACAATGCTCCCGCATGTTCCAATGGATGGTATACCGGGAATATCATCCTTGATCGCGATGTCTTTGGAGCAGGTGATTATGGCGATTACGGGGTTGCCATCTGTGATCAAAGGATCGTCGTTGGGGTGAGTGTTAGCAGCGATGATCGACTATTGATCGGTAGTACGGTAGTTACTGACGGACTCTGGCATCATATCGCGATCACCCGTGCCGAGAGCGGTCAAATACGCCTATTCATAGACGGACAACTCGATGGCGAAGTGAATGGTGCAGTGGGCAGGATTGATTACCGTGAACATCGAACAACCAGTTATCCGAACAGCGACCCGTATTTGGTGCTCGGAGCGGAAAAACATGACTACCCTGGTAGTCGTTATTACAGTGGTCTGCTCGATGACCTGCGTTTTTCGCGGGTAGTACGCTATACGACGACCTTTGCCCGCCCAACCGCACCGCACACTATCGATGCCGATACTGTCGCTCTTTATCGTTTTGATGAAGGGTCGGGGGTTCGTATCGGCGATAGTGCACCTGGTGGGGTGAATACTGGCGAGTTAAAGCCCCGATCAGGTGGTGCAGCACAACACTGGTCGACTGACACACCCTTTAGTAATACGGCTCCTACGAGTACGATTGCGCCCACGGCAACCGGCACGAACACGCCGACTGCAATCGTCCCATCGCCCACGGCAACCGGCACGAACACGCCGACCGCAATCGTCCCATCGCCAACGGCAACTGGGACGAACACGCCGACCGCAATCGCCACCACATCGCCAACGGCAACTGGGACGAACACGCCGACCGCAATCGCCACCACATCGCCAACGGCAACTGGGACGAACACGCCGACCGCAATCGCCACCACATCGCCAACGGCAACCGGGACGAACACGCCGACCGCAATCGCCACCACATCGCCAACGGCAACCGGGACGAACACGCCGACCGCAATCGCCACCATATCGCCCACGGCAACCGGCACGAACACGCCGACTGCAATCGTCCCATCGCCCACGGCAACCGGTACGAACACGCCGACTGCAATCGTCCCATCGCCCACGGAAATCAGCGCCACGTCACCAACGGCGACCTACACGATCGTGCCAACCGCATCTCAGACACCATCGGTCACCCCATCAATCGGTAGCGTAGTACCTACACCACACATCCGGGTCTATGTTCCACTGATCACGTATTCACGTATTACCTTATCGATACAGCAATAGGAGTAACGAAATATGACAAGTCTACCCATTTCGCGAACTGAACTAAGCAATTTAGTGATCGACAGTTTGCGGGACATTCTTGAGCAAAGTGACCGCCCCATACCCGCAACGCTTGATGAACAAACGCTTCTGTTTGGTAAAGGGGCACTGCTCGACTCATTGGCCCTGGTCACGCTGGTAGTCGACCTTGAACAGCGTCTTGAAGAACAATTCGGCCTGACCCTCACGCTCGCCGATGATCGGGCAATGTCGCAGCGGCATAGTCCGTTCCGGAGTGTTGGGGCGCTGGTCGATTACCTTGAACAACTCATCAGTGAGGAGTCAGACCGTGACTGAACGAGAGGTCGTTCTTATAACGGGCAGTAGTCGCGGGATTGGGCGCTTCCTGGTTGACCATTTTCTCGAACGCGGAGCGCTGGTAGAAGGGTGTGCCCGTCATCCGGTTGACTGGGAACGACCCGGCTATACCCATCATCGTGTTGATGTGACCGATGAGAGTCAGGTCAAAGCGATGCTGAGTTCTATTCACCGTCGGCACGGACGGCTTGATATTGCTATCAACAATGCTGGGATTGCCGCAATGAACCACGCGCTGTTGACACCGGGTGAAACGGCGCGTCAGATTCTGCATGTCAACGTCTTGGGAAGTTTTCTGGTTTGCCGCGAAGCAGCCAAACTCATGCGCCGACGAAGCTATGGTCGGATTGTGAACTTCAGTACCATTGCGGTGCCGTTGCGCCTCGAAGGTGAAGCGTTGTACGCCGCAGCCAAGAGTGCCGTTGAAATGTTGACCCGCGTGCTGGCACGGGAGTTTGCTCCGTTCGGGATCACCGTGAACGCCATTGGCCCAACGCCCATCGAGACCGATTTGATCCGAGGCGTGCCGCGTGAAAAACTGCAACAGATCATCGACACGCTGGCGATTCGCCGGTTCGGGACGTTTCGTGATGTTGCCCACGTGATTGATTTCTTCGTGCATCCGGCCAGCGACTACATCACCGGTCAGGTACTCTATCTTGGCGGCGGTGGGTGATTACCATCAATCAACAGAGGGGGGGACAATGAGCATAGCATGGCTTCACGAACGGATGGTACAGTGGGCTGCACATCCGGCGATTGTCTGGCATGACAACCCATCAACTTACCACGACCTGCTCACGCGCATCCAGACCTGGCACAACGTGCTTGATCAACACGACATTGGTCCCGGTCAGGTCGTAACGATAGAGGGTGATTATTCACCAAATGCGGTAAGTTTGCTGTTTGCGTTGATCGAACGTAATGCCATTGTTGTGCCACTTACCCAGAGTGTTGCTGCACAACGAGAAGAATTTCTGACGATTGCTGAAGTACAGGTTGTGGTTCGTTTCACCGATGATGATCACTGGCAGATCGAACGACGCCCGATACCGGTGACTAATCCGTTGACGTTGCAATTGATTGCACGCCAGCATCCGGGATTGGTGCTCTTCTCGTCTGGCTCGACCGGCAAGAGCAAGGCTGCCCTCCACGATTTTATCCCGCTGCTCGAAAAATTCAAGGTTCCCCGTCATCGCCGGGTCACGCTGACCTTCTTACTCCTCGACCACATCGGCGGGATCAACACGCTCTTCTATACGCTGGCAAACGGTGGTACGGTTGTGTCCGTTCCCTCACGTGATCCTGATGTCGTCTGTCGCGCCATTGAAACGCACCGTGTGCAAACCCTGCCAACCTCGCCAACGTTTCTCAATCTGCTGTTGATCTCCGAAGCCTACCGACGCTACGACCTCTCGTCGCTGGAGCTGATCACGTATGGGACGGAAGTGATGCCGGAAAGTACGCTGCAACGAATTCATGAACTATTCCCGCACGTCCAACTCTTGCAGACGTATGGCCTTTCCGAGCTGGGCATTCTGCGCTCGAAATCGCGTGATTCCAATTCACTATGGGTCAAGATCGGCGGCGAGGGTTTTGAGACCAAAGTCGTCGATGGGGTCTTGTGGATACGGGCCAAATCGGCGATGCTCGGCTATCTGAATGCCCCCAGCCCGTTCGATGACGAAGGGTGGATGAATACGCAGGATGTGGTAGAGGTTGATGGAGAATACATTCGCATCTTAGGCCGACGAAGCGAGATCATCAACGTAGGCGGACAAAAGGTATACCCGGCTGAAGTAGAGAGTGTTTTGTTACAGCTACCGAATATCAAAGATGTCGCAGTGGTTGGTGAACGGCATCCGATCACCGGCCAGATTGTGACAGCGCGCATTAATCTGTTCGAGCCGGAAGACCTGACCGAGTTGAAGCGACGAGTCCGTGCATTCTGTCGCGAACGACTGGCACCGTACAAGATTCCGGTCAAGATTGTCATTACCGACCAGGAACAGCACAGTGCCCGCTTTAAGAAGATGAGGAAATCGTCGTAGCCGTGGTGTGGATGAACCTGGAATATCTATGATACCGATAGTTCATCTGGCAATCGATCCGATGCTGGCACCACAACGCCCTGAAATCACCTATACCTGGCGCACGTTGCTTACCGGTATGGGGTATGGCTGGCAGGAACTACCGTGGAATGCCTCAGCGGTAACGATTGCCTACGTCACCGATCCAGCGCTGGCACCATCGGCTCAGATAGTGATCCATGCTCAGCCTGAACGTTGGGCCAACCCTCAGCAGGTTCGTTTGATCGGCCATACGCAATGTCACGGCTACACCTTACCGCGTCTGGAAGGCGATACCTCGCAGGCATACCCGCAGGTAGTTAATGGCAGCCTGCATATTGCCGATGACCCGATTTTTGCTGCGTTTTGGCTGCTCAGTGGCTACGAAGAAGATCAATATCCGACGCTCAAACACGGCTATCGCGATTTGAGCGGTTCGCCAATGCTCACCGCAGGCTTGCTACGCCGCGGATTAGCCTCGGCAATTGGCTGCTGGCTGGCCGACCTTTTACAGCGATGTGGGTTGCCGCCAGGTATGCCACGCTGGCCCAATGGAGCCATACTGGCAGCTTCCTGCGGCCATGATGTGGATTACCCCGAGGTAGTGCGCTGGCTGGAACCGCTGCGTCTGCTACATCGACAGGGTATAACAGGGCTAGGAGCCGCGCTCGATGTCATGCGTGGGCGGCGTCACCACTGGCATTTTCACTCATGGATGGCGCTCGAAGAACGACTCGGTACTCGTTCGGCGTTCTACTTCGTAGCCCGCCAGGGTTCGTTGCTGGAATACGCTACCGGTCGGCCCGATCCCTTCTACAACGTACAGGCTCCTCACTTCCGTCAACTCTTTCGCGAATTGAGTGCTGCGGGCTGGGAAATTGGTCTTCATGCCAGTTATCTGGCCTATACCGATTACAACATCTTCGTGGCAGAACGCGAGCGACTGGCTACGGCCAGTGGTCAGCCTATTGAGGGGAATCGTCATCACTACTGGCATCTCGATCCCCGCCAACCAGAACAAACGCTCCTTCTACACGAACAGGTTGGCTTTCAATACGATGCTTCGCTGACCCATAACCGTTACCTGGGCTGGCGACGGAGCAGTACCTGGCCCTTCTTTCCGTGGCATCGGAAACTCCGGCGGGCAATTCGGACACTGCAACTGCCTACAGGCTGGATGGACGATCATCTGTTTGGGCAGAAACAATACAATCCCGGTGAGCGCCACGGCTTGTTGGATGAATTACGTGACACAGTTACGCAACAGGGAGGTCTGCTGCTGGTCGATGTGCATGATTATGTCTATGATGACACCCTCTTCCCCGGCTGGGCAGCGACCTATCGTGCATTATGGGAAGACCTGGCGGCACGTGGTCGAGTCTGGTTTGCCACCCCGGCAGCGATTGCCAGACACTGGATAACACGAGCAAATCAGCTTGCAGCCGTCAGTACCGGTCTAAGTGAAGAAGCGATGAACCAACCGCTTTCCCTGAAGACTTCATCACAGCCGATATGAACATCTTGCGAACTGTCATTTTTTGGTTGCTCTTTATTATGCCACCGGCGTTCAAGCCGATGATCTTACGCATTGCTTGCGGTGCCCAGATCGGGCGGGGGGTATCAATTGGCTGGTTCAGCACAGTGATGGGCCATCATATCAGTATCGGTGATTACAGCGCCATTCGTCCGCTGACAGTTATTCATTGCGGTGGTGATCTCAGAATTGGACGCTACAGCATTATCAGCAGTTTCACGCTGGTTTACGGTGCTGCCGGGATGTGGATTGGCGATCACTGTTACATCGGCCCGCAATCGCTCATTAACACCGAAGAAGAGGTGCGAATGGGTGATTGGAGTGCACTTGGGGCGCGTTGTACGGTCTACACGCACGGCTCATTCTTGCCCTACACGGAAGGTTACTGGGTACGGTTCGCACCGGTGGTCATTGGTCAGCGGGTTTGGTGTGCAGCCGGTGTCTTTCTCCATCCCGGCACAACGATTGGCGATAACAGTTTTGTAAACTCGCGTTCAGTCGTCAGTGGCGAAATCCCGGGCGACTCGATTGTCGAAGGCCATCCGGCGCGGGTTGTAAATACGATGAGTCGGATGCAGCGCACGATCACGCCACGCCGACTTGAGGCAATCGCTGCACAGATGCTGCGTCACTTTCTGACTATTGGTGTGCATCACGGCGACTTGCAACTGCTAACTGAGGAACCGCATCCACTGGTTCAAGTTGGTCAGCACACGTACCGCATTGTGCTAGTGCCGGCAAGTGGTGATATTCCCTATTCTGACCCTGATCAACCAACCCTCTGGATCATCTGTCGGCAGCATTGGCGTCCAGCGCAGTCAACCCTTTGGCTTGATTTAAAGACCAACCAACGTAGTGCTGATCGTAACGCAGTGCTCGACGCATTGTGCACGTTTTTGCAGCGCTATTACGGTGTTCAACTCGAATACGAAGAGAGGTAAACGATGGCTCGTGTTCTGACCGTTCTCGGCACTCGACCTGAGATTATTAAACTCTCACCACTTATTCCCCTGCTTGAAGAGCGTTTCGATCATATTCTGGTACATTCTGGCCAGCACTATTCGTATGAAGTTGATGCCATCTTTTTTGAAGAACTCAACCTCCCGCGTCCACGTTATATGCTCGGCGTCGGTTCAGCCCAACACGGAGAACAGACAGCCCGTATTCTTTCGCGCCTGGAGCCAATCTTGCTGCAAGAGCGGCCCGATCTTGTGCTTGTTCAGGGCGACACCAACACCACAATGGCCGGCGCGCTCTGTGCAGCGAAGCTAGGCTTTCCGGTGGTGCATCTGGAAGCGGGCGGGCGTTCGTTTAATCGGGCAATGCCCGAAGAACTGAACCGCGTGATTGTCGATCATATCGCTGAAATTCTGTTGGCTGCCGACGAAATAGCTGCGGCGAACTTGCGCGCTGAAGGGCTACCGGAAGAGCGGATCCACGTCATTGGCTCGACAGCAATCGATGCGGCGCTCCGGCATCGCGAGCGCGCAGCGAAGAGCACAATTCTGCAACAACTGGAATTAACACCGGGTGAGTATCTGGTCTTAACGTTACATCGCGCCGAAAATACCGAGCCAAATACACTGCCGGGGATTGTTCGGGCCTTTAACGAGCTGGCTGAAACCTACCGGATAGTCTTTCCGGTGCATCCACGCACTGCGGCCGCCCTTGAACGACAGGGTTTGCAGCTCTCACCACGGATTCTGGCGATCCGTCCACTGGGTTATCTTGACACCCTCTGTCTGGTACAGTCGGCGCAGGCCCTGCTCACCGACTCAGGTGGTCTTCAGGAAGAGGCTGCCGTCTTAGGGACACCCATCCTGCTGGTACGCAACGAAACCGAATGGCGCTATTTGGTTGAGGCTGGTGTAGCTGTGCTCATCGGCAACACCTACGAGAGCATTCTCACCGGCACTGCAACCTGGCTCAGTCCTCCTGGTTTAAGTCGTCTTCGCACTGCTCGCTCCCCTATCGTTAGTGGGGCAGCCGAACGTGCCGTTGTGATTATGGAAGCATCTATTAGTAGATAATTATTTTTTTGTCACCAACATATCTACTAATCGTTAGTCAATATTCAGACCTATCAACTATTCTACAAACGCCCAGTGCTCGGATGAGCTTCAGGATACCTATGGAAGAGCGACTACGTCTCTACTTGAGTCGACAGGCAAGCTCACTAACCCGCTACATCAACGAGCAGGTTGTGCAAAGTATTTGTGGTTGGATACCTGGCCTCGTTGGGATTGGCTTGCGAGCGTTAGTATACCGGACACTGATGCACATCGACGGGATCGTTGCTATCGAAGACGGCGTTCGGATCCGCTTTGCCGACAATGTTCGCTTAGGGAAAGGAGTGTACCTCGATCATGGGGTCTATCTGCACGCTTGCCCTGGCGGAATCACGATTGGCGACGAGAGTATGGTGATGAAAAACGCCATCCTGCATGTATACAACTTTCGCAATCTCCCGCACAGTCACATTACCATCGGCAGACGTTCGCTCATCGGTGAGAGCTGTATCTTACGCGGGCAAGGCGGTATCACCATCGGCGATGATGTGTATCTGGGTACACTGGTGCAGATATTGGCCGTCAATCATGTTTTCTACGATACAACGCGCCCGATCAGTATGCAGGGGATCACGGCGCAAGGGATCAGCATTGGTGATGGATCGTGGATCGGGAGCGGCGCAATTATTCTCGATGGCGTGCGGATCGGTCGTAACGTCGTTGTGGGGGCTGGAGCTGTCGTAACCAGGGATGTTCCCGATTACTGCATTGCCGTGGGAAATCCCGCTCGGGTCATTCGTAATCTACGTACCCATCCATTTTCCCACGAACAACATCCCGTGCCGGTCTACTGAGGGGGTTATATCAGCAGGGGGAGGGGAACACATGACGACACTTTCCGTTGTGATACCGGCGTACAATGAAGAAGATGGCATTGCTGCTATTGTCGAGCGAGTCCTTGCTATCCGCCCGGCACTGAAAGAGGTTGGGATCGACGATCTGGAGTGCATTGTCGTTGACGATGGCTCGAAAGATCGAACTGCGGCAATTGTGCAAGGTTTCGGTGATCAGGTGCGGCTGATTCGGCAGCAGAATCGCGGTTACGGTGGCGCACTAAAGACCGGCTTCAGCCAAGCTCGCGGAGAGCTGATCGGATTTCTCGATGCCGATAGTACCTATCCTCCCGAATATTTTCCCGCTATGTGTAAAGTCGCTCTCGAGGGGGCAGATATTGTGATCGGTAGCCGGATGGCTGGCGAGCACAGTGAGATGCCATTGGTGCGTCGGATTGGTAATCTGATCTTTGCCACCATGCTCTCACTGGTAGCCGGTGTACGGATAAGCGACAGTGCAAGTGGTCAGCGCGTTTTACGACGATCGATTCTCCCTATTATCTACCCACTGCCAAACACCCTCGATTTTACACCGGCCATGAGTACCCGTGCCCTTCATGAAGGGCTGCGCATGGTCGAGATTCCCATTCCTTACAAAGAGCGTGCCGGACGGAGCAAACTGCATGTGATTCGCGACGGTCTCCGATTCACTAAATCGATTGTCTGGACGGCGCTAACATATAATCCGGTGCGCATCTTCGGCGGGATCGGTCTCTTGTTACTGCTGTTAGCCGGACTGATCATTGGGGGGCAGAGCCTTGGCATCGCCCTTGGCTTCCTGGGTGGTTGGTCATTCCCTCAGCTCTTTGGCGCACTGGTGTTGGCTGTCGCCGGAGTGACACTCTACACCACCGGTACTTCGTTTAGCTACCTGGTGACGCTATTCCATAAACGGGCCATTCGCCAGGGTTTGTTCGGTCGGCGCGGCAATGGACGACGGATCGAGCGCCACTACTGGTGGTTGGGATTACTGGCAATAGGTGGTGGATTCGCAACCTATGTGGCGGCGGTCGCTTTTGATCTGACCAACCCTTCCTTAGCGCACTCGTGGTTTGCACCGGTTGTCAGTGCTATGCTAGTTTTGATGGGCGTTCAACTGGTCAGCGCCTGGGGCCTGGTGCGAGTTTTGGCCGAGCTAAGCCGACGTGAGATCGAGCAGGAAGCCGATCTGAATTGGACATACACACCGCTCACAACACCGGTCGAAGCAGCAGCCTAGACAGCGTAATGAAGGAAGCATCCGTGGAACCATTCTTCAGATGGAGCGAACAACATCTTGGCCAGAGCCACTATGTTCTCGGTTATTTGATAGTCTTGGTTAGCCACAACTGGCCGATCATCTTCGCACTGGGGTCAGCATTATGGTTGAGTATTCGGCTCTACCGGACACCTACCCGTGCCAATGCTGTCTGGCTTTTTAGTGCATTGCTCTTTGGCTTAGGGTACGAATATGAGAAGCATATTGCCGGTGAATTTCATCAAGCGATCGATATGCTATTTGGCTACGAGATTGCCGGCTGGAATCGACCACTCCATATTCTGGTTGGACCAGTTGTAAATACCGGTTTTGTGATAATGACCTTCGCCATGATATGTCATGGCATACAACTTTCGTTTGGTGCAAGATTTATAGCGCAATTTCGCCGCTGGTATCCTGCCCGCATCACCAAGAGACGAAGCGGCGCGACACTATCAGAAAGGGAAAGACCATGAGCGAGCAGGAAACGAGTCCGGTTCAGCGCAAACAGGCACCCGGCGACAAACCAACAGGGATTAAGCTGGTTGCACCCGCCCGCCCAAACGAACGGGCCGGTGAAATCCGCTTTGTTGAGATGCCGCGTGAAAAGACTCCGCGGCTCGACGTGTTGGTGCTCAACCCACCATCACCTGACGGCGATCTCTTCTTACGGGACATTGCCCGTGTCGGTCGTCGCACTCGTGACGGCATTATCTGGCCACAAACCGCATTAGCTCAGATTGCCGCTGTAGTGAAAGAGGCTGGCTATACGGTCGAAGTTATCGATGCAATCGGGTTGATGATGGATTGGAAGTCGTTCGAGAAATATATGTGGGAAAAGAAGCCGCGCTATATGATTATCCACGCAACGGCTCCCACTTTAACGAACGACATGCGCACAACCTTCATCGGCAAAGCAGTGGGTACCATTACGATGGCGATCGGTACCCACGTCACGCCGATGACCCGTGAAACGCTTGAGTCGTACCCAACGCTCGACATCGTGGTACGTGGCGAGCCAGAGTTAACCATTGTTGACGTCATTCGCACGATTGATCGGGTGGTCGAACAAGAGCGCGCTGCCGAGACGGTAGCGGTTGGCAATCCCGATCTTACGCCGCCGTGGCGCAAATTGCCCTTTCCCGATGCTTCCTATCTGACAACGCGCGGTCGATTTTTAGGTGTGCATCCCAAAATTATTGCCAAAGCACTCCGCGAAACCCTAGGCGTTGGCTACCGCGACGAACACGGTGAAGTGCGGATCAATCCCGACCGACCATTTATCGAAGACCTCGACACGCTGCCCATTCCGCTTCACGATCAGTTGCCGTGGCAACGTTACAAAGTTCCTATTGTCGGTGGCCCTTACACGTTCGTTCTCACCAGTCGCGGTTGCCCGGCCGGTTGTCGTTACTGTATCAAGCATGTGACCTATCAGTCGAGTGTGCGTCATCGCAGCCCGCATCACGTCTTGCAAGAGATGGTGATGCTGAAAGAAATGGGGATGAAGCACATTCACTTTGAGGCCGACCTGTTTACCGTCAAAAAAGAGTTCGTTTACGATCTCTGCCATACAATCATCAAAGAGGGCTTAAAGCTGCGCTGGAGCTGCAATAGCCGGGTAGATTTTGTTGATGAAGATGAGCTGCGTTTAATGCGCAAGGCCGGTTGTTTCATGATCGCCTGGGGGCTAGAGAGCGGAAGCGAAGAGATTTTGAAGCGTGCCCGTAAAGGTACGACAGTAAAGCGGATCGAAGAAACGATTGCTGCCAGCCATCGTGCTGGAATTATGAACTGGGGGTACTTCATTATTGGTCTGCCCGGTGAGACGGTGGAAACGATTCAGCAGACCATTGCCCTCTCGAAGCGGCTGCCGCTCGATATTGCGCTTTTCCACATTGCCACACCCTACCCCGGTACGCCATTCTACTACGAAGCCGTCGCTAATGGCTGGATTCGAATGAATCAGTGGGAAGACTATGATATGTACTCCCACACCGTCTTGAACTATCCCCACCTCAGTTCGGCCGATCTTGAGTATTGGGCCAAACGTGCTGCGCGTGAGTGGTCGTTACGGCCACGACCGATTATGACCTTCCTTAAAGGCGCGGCAAATCCGGAAACCTGGGGACAGCTCTGGCAAATTGGTATCAACCATCTGAAGTGGATCGGCGCCAGCCTGAGCGATGAAGGGCTACGGCGACTGAGCGGTAGCGGCACGATGTAAGGCATTAGTAGCGAATATCCAACACGCGGTGGCGCGGCAAAGTGATCGCCGCGCCACAGGATCGTTATTGACTTTGGGGAGCCTATGGACGGGCAACTTGCCACCAACCAGGTGAATCCTTTATCAGTACTGGCGCGTTCCGGTGAACGAGTCGCAGCACTGGTACTGATCGGTACGATTGTGTTGCTGGCATTCGTTAATCTTCCGTATGCACCACGTACATGGTTTGATGAAGGATCACATCTGCACGTCCCCGAGACGTTGATCCGCTATGGCGTCTATGCCGACATTAGCAGCGAAGGGTTCCGTTACTTCGGACCGACAATTGGGGTTGGGCCGACAGTTATGATCCCGATTGCGCTGGTCTTTCGCCTTGTCGGGATTGATCTGCTGGCTGCGCGGCTGGTGATCGTGGTGTATTTGTTGGTTGCCCTCTGGATCTTTTACCGGCTCGCCCACCGCCTACACGGCAAGTCCCTCGCTTTATTGACTGTCTTGCTCTTAATCGCGTCACGTACCCGTGGATTTGAGGGCATGATCGAGTACGGACGTCAGGTATTAGGCGAGGTACCAGGACTGGCCTGGCTTGGAGTAGGGTTGCTGGCGTACACCAGTGCAGTGTTGCATCCAGATCATCGCCGTCGCAATGCACTACTTGCCGGAATCGGTTTTGGCCTGGCCTTGATCACGAAAAACCAGTTTGCCCTGATTGTTGCCCCATCGCTCTTGTTGTTAGCGTTTCTTGACTGGCGCTTCTTTCGGGTTGGAGACTGGTGGTTGCGTCTTGCGCCACCGGTCATAGCCAGCAGTATGTTTGCCGGTTGGTTGCTGATCATGCTGGCCTTTCTTGGCCCGGCTGATTTCAGTGCCAATCTGGCTAAAACGCGCCAGTCTGCGGGTGGGGCCATCTTTGTCTTTGACATTGACGCCAGTACACGAGCGATCCGCTATCTGGTGCAAGTGTACGGTGGCTTGCTCATTCCGGCCCTATTGTACAGTCTCTGGCGTTGTCGTCAGCGCAGTGCCAGAGACTTCGCCGAACTAGTACCAACGTTGCTTGCCCTCCTCTGGCTGAGCTGGTACCTGGTTTCTCTTGGCTGGCCCCGTTACGCCTTTCCTGCCGTTGCGCTCGGTGCCCCAGCAGTAGCCCGCATGATCGGTGATCTGCTGAACTGGCTCTGGAGTCGCCGTCAACCGCTGTTCGCTACGGCAATCGGCATGTATCTCATCCTGGTCGTTGGCTTCTCGCTCAGTCTAACCGCGCAGGTTGTCTTTCGTCCAGATGACTCAGCCCAACGCATGGCAGCTTTTCTCAATCAGCATGTGCCTACCACAGTCATTATTGAGACGTGGGAACCAGAGTTAGCTATCTTTACCGATCACAACTACCACTACGTTCCAACTGAACTGCTGGATGGAGCGGTTCGTCACGCCTGGTTAGGTGGGCCACCGGTTATCTACGACGGTTTAGCCAACAGGCCACCGTATGTTCTTACCGGCGCCTTTAGCACGTATACCGGAATCTACAATAACGAACACTTGCAACGTGATTATATCCCGCTTTACAGTGCCGGGCCTTACACTCTGTGGCAGCGAAGGGTGCCCTGAGCAGGAGAAGGAACGTCGATGTATCGGTTTTGGCTTATTGTAATGCTGCTCTTTTGTAGCTACGCTTACGTCTTACCACGTTGGTCTGACTGGAATCAAAATTCACGCTTGAATCTGGTGCTGGCCCTAGTTGACGATGGCAGCCCACGGATCGACCGCTACGTCGAAAATACGGGAGATTATGCGATCTACAACGGTCATGCCTACACTGATAAGCCTCCGGGTCTGTCATTTTTGGGTGTGCCGATCTACGTGATGATGCGGCCACTTCTCGATGCGCCACCGGTACGAACACAGTTAGAGCGAATCGGTGATCGGTTTGAGAAGACCCTGAATCCAGAGGGTAGTGGCTTACGGATTGATAAGATTCGTTTTGCCCTGATCCAGTATGCGCTAACGCTTGTTCTTGTCGCGTTACCAGCCGCTTTGTTTGGTGGTCTTTTCTTTCTCGTCTTGCGACGGCTCGGAGTTGCGCCAATTCCGGCCAGCATTGGCACTCTTGCCTATGGGTTGGCAACCAGTGCTGCCCCTTACGCCAGTAATTTCTACGCTCACCAACTGGTGGCAGTGCTACTCTTCACCGCCTTCGTCCTGTCCTGGTCGCCACACTCAGGTTGGTCCCCCGTTGTTAGCGGTGTCGTAGTGGGGTTGCTGCTGGGTTGGGCCGTGATCAGTGAATATCCGACTGCACTGGCAGCAGCAGTTATTGGGCTGTACGCAGTCTACCGACATGGATGGCGCTGGCTGGTCTCGCTGACCCTGGGCGGATCGTTCCCTATTGCACTGCTGGTAATGTACGACCTTGCCGCTTTTGGCACACCGTGGCCAATAGGCTATGCCCACTCGGCGCTCTGGCAAGAGCAGCACCATACCGGCTTTATGAGTCTGGTCGGACCGCAGTGGGAAGCGATCTGGGGACTGACTTTCAGTGATTTTCGCGGTTTATTCTTTCGGGCACCGTGGCTATTACTGGCAATTCCAGCCTACTGGTTCGGATGGAAACAACGAACCCATCGCGCCGAATGGTGGGTGCTGGTCCTGGTACCGCTCAGCTTCCTGATCTTCTACGGTTCATCGATCATGTGGTGGGGGGGCTTTGCTGCCGGCCCGCGCTACATCGTCCCGATGATCCCGTTCCTTGCCCTACCGGCTATCCTTTTCAGCGCATCAGTCTGGTCTCGTCCTGGCTGGCGTAGTGGCGTTCTGTTCCTTATCGCTGGCTCGTTCGGATTAGTCTGGATGGAAGTAACCGCTACGCAGCTCTTTCCAACAGACGCAATTCGCTCGCCCTGGTCTGACTACATCGTTCCAGCATGGCGAAATGGCGAAATCGCCCGCAATCTGGGCATGGTTCTGCACCTGGAAGGGCCGCTGAGTCTGGTACCACTCCTGCTCCTGATCACAGTCGGCGTTATCTTCCTCTTCCGTTCGCTACCCGGCGATCAGCCTTCGGCAACGACGGTGCAACCAACGCTTGTATCGTTACCTGTCGTGCCGCCACAGGGGTGAATATATGCGCATTTTACTGTTAACCCTGATCGCACCCTATCCACCTGACAGTGGCCCCAAAATCAAGACCTACAACGTCTTACAATACCTTTGTGAACGACACGAGGTTACGCTGGTCTCGCTGGTACGTAGCGCTCAAGAACAGGCAAACGCCGAATCGCTACGTCGGATCTGTCGTGAGGTGTACACAGTTCCCTTCCGCCGCTCGCGCTGGAAAGATGCACGTTTTCTGGCGATCAGTGCCCTCACGGGCGTCTCGTTTATTCTCAGTCGAGATGCCTCACCCGAACTACAGCGGCTCCTCCACAGACTGACAACGCGAGAACATTTTGACATTATCCATGCCGACCAGCTCAATATGGCTCCTTTCGCTGTCGATCTGTCCGGTGGTGCCCGCATCGTCGATCAACACAATGCCGTGTGGACTATCGTGGCCCGTATGGCTGCCCGCTCCCATCTGATCCAGCGAATTGGATTGCAAATCGAGGCACGTCGGTTGCGCCGTGCCGAGGCACGGCTATGTGCCCGTTTCGACGGGATGCTGACGGTGAGTGAACCAGATTACGCTTTTCTTAGATTGGCGGCGGACGAAGCTGGAGTGACTCTGCCACCAACAAGGATCGTTCCCATCGCAATTGATACTCGTGAAGAGGCATTCGTCCATCGTAATACGCAGCCGGACACCATTCTGAGCATGGCTACGATGTTCTGGCCGCCCAATGTCGATGGTGTGATCTGGTTTGTCCGCGAAGTGTGGCCGCTGGTCAAACAAGCGCTACCCAACGCCAGAGTAGCGTTGGTCGGTGCACGACCACCGGCAGCCGTGCAACGTCTGGCTGCCGATCCGGCCATTGAAGTACCGGGCTACGTTGCCGATCCGCGCCCGTACTTCGCCCGAACCGCAGCGTTGATCGTCCCTGTCCATGCTGGTGGTGGTATGCGGGTCAAAATCCTGGAGGCGCTGGCTCGTGGTTTACCGATTGTCTCGACCACCATTGGTTATGAGGGGATTGATGTCGTTCCCGGTCGGCACCTGCTGGTGGGTGATGACCCGGCCACATTTGCCGGCGCGTTGATCCAACTCTTCCGGAATCCCGAATTGGGCAGACAATTGGCCGACCAGGGACGACAACTGGCCGTCGAGCGTTACGACTGGCGGGTTGTGTGTCCGGCGATTGATCAGCTATACGCGACTGCATTGCAACGAGTGCATACGGTAACAAGTGGGTTATGACGATGAACATCCTTTTTATTGCCCCTTACACACCCTCACCCATTCGAGTACGACCGTACCAGTTTATTCGCCATCTGGCTCGACGTGGGCATACCATCACGCTGGTTTGTGTTGCCGATAATGGCCCGGCTATGAACGAGTTATGCTCACTCTGTCGGCGAGTAATTGCCGTGCCGATCCACGCCAGAGAGCACATGCTGGCATATATGCGGGCACTGCCCTCGTCATTACCGTTTCAGGCTGCCCATTGTTTAACCCCAGCGATGATTGCCGCAGTAGTTCACGAGCTACGGCGTACTGATTACGATCTGATCCACATCGAACATCTACGCGCCGCCGAAATTGGCTTAGCAGCGTTACGACAGTACGGTTTCGGCCCGCCTATCGTACTTGACGCCGTCGATAGTATCAGCCTGTTATTTGAACGCACATTTCGTCGGGGCAGCAGCCTGAGCGGTCGCTTGCGGGCACTGATTGATCTGGCCCGCACGCGCCATTACGAAGCGGCGTATCGCCATCGCTTTGCAGCAGTATTCGTCACCTCTCCAGAAGACGCCTGGGCGCTGAAAACGCTCAATCGGGTGTTGGCAGATACCGGACAGGCGCCGGTGATGGTCGTGCCGAACGGGGTCGATCTCAACTATTTTCAACCATATATCGGCCCACGTCAGCCGGCGAACCTGATTTTCACCGGTAAAATGAGCTATCACGCCAATGAAGCCGCTGCTCGCTATCTGGTTGAAGTGGTTATGCCGCGCGTCTGGGCGGTTCGGCCTGAGATTACCGTTACGCTGGCCGGTGCTGAACCAGGAGCGCGTATTCGCGCATATGCCACCGATCCACGGATCACCGTCACTGGGGCAGTGCCCGATTTACGGCCCTACCTGACTCAGGCTACCATCGCAGTGGCCCCCATTCGTTACGGTGTTGGTGTGCAGAACAAAGTGCTGGAAGCAATGGCAACCGCAACTCCGGTCATTGCGGCACGCCAGGCTACGGTGGCACTGCACGTGAAACCGGATCGTGACCTGATCGTAGCCGATGAAGCTGTCGACTTTGCCGACGCCATCTTAAACTTATTGGCCGATCCCGAACGAAGAGCCAGGCTTGGCTCCGCCGGAAGAGCGTATGTCGAACAATACCATGACTGGCAACAAAGTGTTGCTCAACTAGAAGCCAATTATTACGCAATGACAGTCGGCAGAAGCGCCATGAAGAAATTTTCATATAACGGTCACACATTTTTAGAGGAACTTTAGCTTGAACGTAGATAATCTAACCACCTAATCGTTCTCATCTTGCCATCACATCTCCAAAACGTTTACTCTTTTGTTTTGGTAGGAGCTACCTGTGGCACACTACGATATTTCCATTGTCATTCCCTGTTATAACGAAGCCGAAGGGTTATCTATCATGCGTGACCGGCTCGGGCAAGCACTGACAGGTTTGCGTGAGCGCGGAAACGTGCAGCTTGTACTGGTCAACGATGGTAGTCGCGACGGAACAGGCGAACTTCTCGAACAAACATTCGGTTCCTGGCCCGATACTGTCATCCTTCATCATGCGACAAACCGCGGTCTGGGCGCTGCTCTGCGTACCGGTTTTGCCCATGCCATCGGCGAGATCATCGTCACCTGCGATAGTGATGGAACGTACCCGTTCAGTGAGATTCCTGCACTCTTAGCTCACCTTACGCCTGATGTTGACCTGGTAACTGCCTCACCGTATCACCCCGGTGGTGGTATCGAGAATGTGCCTGCCTATCGCGTCTTTATCAGCAAATCGGCCTCGCTCTGTTATCGATTGCTGGTCGATGCGCGTATTCATACCTACACTGCTCTCTTCCGTGCTTGCCGCCGCCATGTGATCGATCACATTACCACCCACGCAGATGGCTTTCTGATGGTCACTGAGTGGCTGGTTGAAGCTCTGCTCAGCGGGTATCGTGTTGCTGAGTATCCAACTACGCTACGGGTTCGGCAATACGGACAATCGAAAGCGCGGGTCTGGCAAATTACGAAAACGCACATTCGTTATATGACCAGTATTCTTCAGCGTCGCTTAACGCAACCACGGACAAAGGCCATTTCACACGGTCGATAAACGTTGATGATGAACGAAGAGGGTTCAATGCAACAGACCGAAGAAAATGTTATCAGACACAGCCCGCCAACGGTTACCGCCGGTATCGAGCAGCCAACGCGACGAAAGGGTACACTGGCGATGAGCACAATTATGTTGATCTTGATCGCGACGGCCCTGGGTGTCATCGGTCAGATGATGCTCAAGCAGGGTATGGGCGCAATGGGGCCGCTGGCTCTAAGCTTAGAGACGACACCGGGTATTATTTGGCGCATTGTGACCTCGCCGATGGTCATCGGTGGCTTGTTGGTATACGGGATCGGTACCTTCTTCTGGCTGATTACACTCTCGCGAATCGATCTTAGCGTGGCGTACCCCTTTGTCAGCCTCAATCACATCATCATTTTTCTCCTGGCATGGCTGGTCCTTCACGAGCAGGTCAATCCATTACGAGCTGCGGGTGTCATCGTTATTTGTGCCGGTATGTTAATGGTTGCGCGTTCGTGAAACGCTGTTGAAGTTGAACGGGGGGAGGGGTTATGAACGATCTTCCATCGTATGTTGCACAGACATGCCAGATTCTCGAACAATTGCCACTCTTTGAATTGCAACAGGTAGCCGATGCTATCTGGGATGCTTATCAACGTGATTCAACCATTTTCATTTGCGGAAACGGTGGTAGTGCGGCAACTGCCTCGCATTTTGCCTGCGATCTGACCAAGTGGACGATAAAACCGCAAACGCGCCGGGTGCGAGCGATTGCGTTGACAGACAACATTCCCTTGATCACTGCCTGGTCTAATGATCAAAGCTATGCCGACGTGTTCGTCGAGCAATTGCAATCCCTCTACCGGGATGGCGACATCATCATCGCGATTTCCGGCAGCGGCAACTCGGCCAACGTCGTGCGGGCTATCGAATGGGGCAATAGCGTTGGCGCCATCACCATCGGTATTACCGGCTTTGATGGCGGCAAACTGTACCGCATTGCCCGCATTGGTCTGCACGTCAAAAATCACTTTATGCCTCTGGTTGAAGATATTCATAGCGTTATCTGTCACGCATTGGCAGTTAATCTGGGTCGCCAGATAGAAAACGCTCTACAATCAGCGACATTGCAGGCCAGAGAAGTAGGAGGTCGGCGATGATACCGGTTTCCCGACCACTCATCGGCCCCGAAGAAGAAGAAGCCGTCTTGGCAGTATTGCGATCAGGGATGATTGCACAAGGGCCGGAAGTTGAGCGTTTTGAAGCCGAATTCGCCGCTCTGTGCGGCACTCGTTACGCCGTGGCAGTGATGAATGGCACCACTGCGCTCTACCTGGCGCTGCTGGCACACAATATTGGTCCAGGCGACGAAGTGATTACGACGCCGTTTAGCTTTATTGCAACTGCTAACAGCATTCTCATGACGGGTGCGACACCGGTTTTTGTTGATATTGATCCCAAAACCTACAACATAAACCCCGATCTGATTGTAGCCGCGATTACTTCACGTACACGAGCGATTATGCCGGTACATCTATATGGACAACCGGCAGACATGGCGCCGATTGTCGAAATTGCCCGGCGTTATCACCTGGCAATTATCGAAGATGCTGCGCAGGCGGTTGGCGCAACCTACCGTCAGCAACCGGTCGGTAGTTTTGGGGTGGGGTGCTTCTCGCTCTACGCGACCAAGAATGTTACCAGTGGCGAGGGCGGTATGATTACGACGAATGATCCGGCTATTGCCGACCGCTTGCGTCTCTTGCGCAGCCACGGTAGTCGCGTTCGCTACTATCACGAGATGCTCGGTTATAACTTCCGTATGACCGATCTGCAAGCGGCTATTGGCCGTGCCCAACTGGCGAAATGCGAACGGTTTACGGCGCAGCGGATTACCAACGCGACATTCCTCAATGAGCACATTCGCCATCCGGCGGTGATTACGCCGTATGTACGACCAGATGTGCGTCACGTCTTTCATCAATATACGATCCGGGTGATCGGCGACCGTGATGCTGCGATCAAACAGTTGAATGCAGCCGGTATCGGTACGGCAATCTTTTACCCTTTACCAATTCCGCAGCAACCCCTCTATCGGAAGTTGGGAATTGAGGCGGAAACACCCGTCGCAGACCGTATAGCTCGTGAAATTATCGCCTTGCCGGTACACCCGGCGCTCAATGCTGACGAGCTGAACCAGATCGCTGCCGCAGTGAATGTATTGAACGTGAATGATCCGGTGCTGGTTGCCTGAAATCCGATATTGGAGATGGGGGGGAAAATGGTTGATATTATCGGCGGCGGCATTCTTGGCCTCAGTCTGGCCTACGAGTTGCTGAAACGCGACATACCGGTGCGGGTTTGGGAACGCTCATCAACGCTGGGTGGTCTGATGGGGCGTACCCGTTTCCCTGAACTTGGTGGGCTGGAGTGTGATCGCTACTACCACGCAATTTTGAGCAGTGATCGCACATTAATGAGTCTGTTCGATGAATTAGGACTACGCCAGCGTCTGCGCTACACCGCGACCAAGATGGGCTTTTACCACGATGGCCACATCTATCCAATGTCCACGCCGCTCGAATTTCTTCGTTTCCCGCCCTTGCGTCTGATTGACCGCTTGCGCCTCGCCTACACCATTCTTGCCTGCCGTCGTATCAAAGACTGGCGGCGCCTCGAACAGATACCGGTTGCCGAATGGCTAACCCGCCTCAGCGGTGAACGCACGGTGCGCCATGTCTGGGCGCCGCTCCTGCGGGCGAAATTTGATGGTGATTTCAGTCATGTACCGGCAACTTATATCTGGTCGCGATTGGTACGGACTACCGACACTCGCACCAAAGGCGGTAGTCGAGAGGTAATGTGTTACCTGCCTAACGGCTATCAGGAACTGATCAATGCCCTGGCAGTCGCCATTCGGCAGCGTGGTGGGCAGATCGAGTTAAACGCCACCGTTGAAACGCTTCGATTAGCAGACAATCGGGTAACCGGTCTGGTTGTCAATGCTCAAGAGATTTCGGCCAGCAATATTGTGATCACCGCGCAAACCCCGATTGCCCGTCGCCTGTTGCCACCAGAAGCGGCGATGGTTTCTGAGCGTTGGGGTCAGCTCGATGGCTTTCTGGGTATTGTCTGCATGCTTCTGGTGATGCGGCGACGGTTGACGCCTTACTACACGCTCAATATCACCGACGAGCGCATTCCTTTTACAGGCGTCATCGAAACCACAAATCTGATCGATCCCCAGTATGTCGGCGGTTACCACCTTGTCTACCTGCCCAAATATGTCGCCGCAACCAGCCCGTTTGCCCGCATGCCCGATGATGAACTGCGCACGGTCTTTCTCAGCTACCTGCGCCACATGTTCCCCGACATTCGCGACGAAGACATTCTTGCCATCCGCATCGGTCGTGAACGGTACGTTGAACCAATCCATCCCATCGGTGCGACTGATCGTATTCCACCGATCACCAGTGACATTGAAGGTCTCTTACTGGCAAACACTGGTCAGATTTATCCGCAACTGACTAATGGCGAATCAGTATGTGCGTTTGCCCGTTCTGTGGCAACGCAAATACTTCCTCTGGTGAAGAATACGCCATCGGCAGCAATATCATTATGTTCTTGAGGTTGCTATGGGCATAACCGGCGTTGAACTAACTCCTGTCGCGTATGACCGTTCCCGTCATCAGACCATTGAGTATCAGAAGATAGCACTTCTCGCTGCGCTGATCCTGGGTGATGCCCTGGTGGTTGCGACAAGCTTTGTGCTCGCCTACATTGTTCGTTTCTTCACCAATCTCCCGATCTTTGTCGAAGGTGCTATGCAGCCAGAGTTCTACGCACCCTTCATCGCCATCCTCGTTCCGTCCTGGATTGCGCTGTTTGCTCTGCATGGTTTGTACCAACATACGGCCTTATTCAACGGAACCCAGGAATATCATCAAATCTTTGATGCGTCGAGTAAGGGGATGCTTCTAGTCGTTACTTTAACCTTCTTTATCCCCGACATTGTCATTGCCCGTGGCTGGCTAATCATGAGTTGGTTTCTGAGCTTCAGTCTGACCATGCTATGGCGGTTTAGCTTTCGGCGCATCGTGTATCGGTTTCGTGAACGTGGCTACCTGACTGAGCGTGTCTTGATTATTGGTGCAACCGAAGAAGGACAAGCCATTGCCGAGCAGTTGTGTACCGAACGACGGGCTGGGGCCCAGATCATCGGCTTTATTGACGATCGGCTACCGTTAGGTAGCGACGTAGGAGGAGCCGGGCTTCGCGTATTGGGCACAACCGGTGATTTTGTTCGCCTGGTCGAACAATGTGCTATTGAAGCAATCATTATCGCCGATACAAACCTGATTCGCGAGCGCCTGATCAATCTTGATGGTGCGATGGATGTGCTCAATCGCCTCGAAGTTCGGCTGGCCCCTGGGTTGTTCGACCTGCTCACCATTGGGGTTCAGGTTCGTGAACAGGGTGCAGTACCCCTGTTGAGTCTGAATAAAACGCGCATTACCGGTATTCACGCTGTTGGTAAATGGCTTATCGACAGATTGGGAGCATTGTGCGGTCTGATTCTGTTAGCCCCGCTCTTCCTGATTGTCGCAATAGCCATTCGGCTCGATAGTCCTGGCAGTATCTTTCACCGGCGGCGCGTGATGGGGGTTGGATACCGTCAGTTTGATGCGTTCAAATTCCGCACGATGTACGTTGATGGCGATCAGCGGTTAACTCCAGCCCAACGTGAAGAGCTGGCCCGCCATGGGAAGCTCAAAGATGATCCACGAGTGACCCGTGTCGGTAAGTTTCTGCGGCGCACCAGTATTGATGAATTACCGCAATTGATCAATGTTTTACTGGGGCAGATGAGTCTGGTTGGGCCGAGAATGATCACCGCCGCCGAAATGCACCATTTTGGCCGTTGGCAGCATAATCTCCTCACGGTACGGCCAGGCTTAACTGGATTGTGGCAAATCAGTGGGCGTAGCAACCTTGGCTATGCTGATCGCGTCCGACTTGACATGCACTATATCCGCAATTATTCGATCTGGCTTGATCTGTTGATTATCTATCGCACGATTCCGGCCCTCTTGAAGGGGGAAGGAGCATATTGAGACTGTTTTAACCATAGGGGGAGGGGAGCGATGTCACGCCACATTCTTCGTGCTGCGGTTATTGGCGTAGGCAGTATGGGCCGCAATCATGCCCGTGTCTATGCGAGCATGCCCGACGTTGAACTGGTTGCCGTCTGTGATACCGATTATGCTGCGGCCACCAGTCTGGCTAATATTTACCGTTGTCGCATCTATAGCGATTACCGTGATATGATGGCAAGCGAGGAGCTTGATCTGGTCTCGGTTGTAGTTCCCACCAAATATCACTTTGCCGTCGCCAGTGCTGCGATTGCGCACGGTATTCATGTGCTGGTGGAAAAACCCATTGCTGCTACCGTCGAACAGGGCTGGTTGCTGATTGAAGCGGCGCGTCGCCAGGGCGTGATTCTCACTGTCGGCCATATCGAACGCTTTAATCCGGCCATCATTGTCCTGAAAGAACAGCTCGATAAGCACGAGCTGGGGAACCTCTTCCAGATTATATCGCGTCGGGTCGGGCCATTTCCAGGAAGAATTAGAGATGTTGGCGTAGCTATGGATCTGGCAACGCATGAAGTAGACATTCTCAACTACCTGATCGGCTCGCCAATTGTTCGCATGCATGTTGAATTACACCGTCACCTTCACCAAAGCCACGAAGATATTATTTCCGTATTGCTCCGGTTTGAGAACGGTGTCATTGGCATCCTCGACATCAACTGGCTCACACCGACGAAGATTCGCGAGTTGAGTGTTATTGGTGAACGGGGCATGTTCGTTGCTAACTACTTAACTCAAGACCTGACCTTTTACGAGAACGATTCGTGTCAGGGACAGGCCTGGCCGGAGCTGGCCCTGCTTGGTGTCAGTGAAGGGCGAAGCATTCGCTTGAAGATTGCACGCCGTGAACCTCTTTATGAAGAGCTACGTAGCTTTTGCGATGCAGTCCGTTACGGTATGGCGCCGGTTGTTAGTGGTGAAGCGGGTGTGGCAGCGCTTGAAATTGCGAATCAGATTGTCAAGGTTGGGTTGCGCGAACAACCGGCATCTGGACTGATCGAACGGGCACTGGCAGTCGGTGGGTGAAGGGGGCTTTTCAACGTTTTGCCCCTGCCCGTCCGTGCACGGTAGAGGCAGCTTCGGTCCTCTCACCTGCTCGCCAGGGCTTTTCAACGTTCGCACTCCACCCAACAGCGATAAGGAGGCGAGCGGAGAGGAAAGCGAAGTACGCCGCTCATAGCATGCGCGCAGCGCTGCTGCGCCCCGACCGATCTTCTCCTGGTGTCCCAGGTCCATCTGGCGGGCATTGCCGTCCGTCCAACCATTCTATCAGGCTTGCCATTGCACCACGGTGGTAACGATGAACCCAGTCCGGATCACTCCAATCAATCGGACCCTCCCGGATGTCGAACAGCGTATGCTCGGCTCCTTGAGCGATGTAGAGGCTGGCTCCGTATGACCAGTGTGCGTTGTGGGCAGCCACTGCGCCTGGACCAATCCGCTGCAACTCCGGTTCACTGTCGGCAACGATCACATGCACGGGTGCTGCAATCGCAATAATCTCTGTTGGTCCTAACAAATTCGAGAGCAGGGCGACGCCGCAAGGTGGGGTTGCCGCAACATATTCGGCGAATAATTCAGCGACATACCGCGTACCGATACTCTGCGCAACGATGAATACTCGTTGGGGGTCAATGCCAGCCTGATCGACGGCAGTACGATAAGCGGCCAGCGCATCAGTCGCTTCACAACAACCATATGTACCGGTGCTAGCGCCGGTGCCACGTTTATCGAAACGGAAAACAGCATAGCCGTCGGCTACCAGCAATTCGGCCAGATAACCGTAGGCATCACGGTCGACCGGTCCTGAGTGATGAATGATCACAACCAGCGCCGGACGTTCCTGATTGCGCGGCAGGGTCAACTCACCGGCCAGGGTTGTACCATCATCAGCCGTAAAGCGCACTTCGCGTCGTTCGGCACTGATCGGATCGAGCGCCGGTGTAGGTCGTGCTTCGGGTTGGTACGATACGGCACAACCCATAACCAGGAACATGATCAGGCTTATTGCCAGTCTATGGCAGGGTAGCCCGTTGCGGAGCCAGTGCAATAATTGCGCCATCAACACTCTTCCAATAGAGAACGCCGTTCTCATCAATCGCCGGTCCGAATACCGGTGGGGTGAAAAACAAGTCGTAAACTTGCGTCGTGTAGAAGTAGATGTAGAATCCTGGATCGAGCAGGTAGCCACGACCTGGGTCTTCGTGCCTTGTTCCACAATAATGTTGAGCGCTATTTAGTTGATCGCATGTGCCAGGCATAAGCGTATTGGTCACACCGACCAGTTTCGTGGTGAGAATTGGATTGCTCGCACTATCTCCACGACTCGGTGAACGATCGGTGATCTTCACTCCAGCCATAGCCATCCAGTGAGAGTAAAAAAGTGCATCACCTGCCATCGTCATTGAACCTAATTCGTCGACCGGCATCCGCCATTGCCAGCCATTTTTATCCACATCGATAAAGCGGATATTGCCCGTACTGAGGTCCATCTCGCCCACAGCGCCCTCTTCACGGCTGTCACAATTCGTTGGCGAGAGGCATGCCTGGCTACTCCGCCATGTTACATAGGCTACCTCGCTCCCGTCATCAAGCTGTCGAATGACGGCTTGCGGGGGTGTTGAGTAGTAATCATCATTGTTACCAATCCCGCCGCCAAGCACTGGCGCTACGTAGCGCGGTTGACCGGTTGCCAGATCGAGGACGAAAAACGATTGATATTCTGGTTGCTGGGTCAAGAAGGCGCGGATTTCTTCGAGCGTGTCAGTTTGATCGCGATCTGGCGCCCAGGTACGCTGCCACAGAAAGTACGAACGAATAATCACTACTCCCTGTGTCTCGGCAACTGCCGGGTACGTATCAGGAAATGCCGTCCATTGCCGTTGTGGGTCGCGTCCGGCATTGACTGATCTGCGCCAGACTTGGCTGCCATCACTGACACGAATAGCACGTACCGTCTTATCCTCGGTGGCAATGATGATCATTCCGCCATTCCGAGCCGTGTACGCTGGTGAGGCAAGAATGCCAGCGCCTGGGTTGAATGACCAGCGAAGACTTAGATCGGTTGCATTGAGGGAAACCAGCCGCCCACTGGTACCTTCGCCGTTATTGTGCCCCTTATCGATGATCGAGCCAACGTAGATGACATCATCGACCAGCAGGGGCGACATCTCGATCGGGCCGCCAATATCATACGAATTCATGATGGTACCGTCACTCGCCCTCAGACTGTAGATGCGACCATTGGTTGATCCAACAAAGATACGTCGTAAGCCGGGATGGTAGGCTACCGTTCCTAAAACCTTTCCCCCTACCGATCGACTCCAGGCCAGGGTGCCATTATCGACCCGAATAGCCCGAACAATACCATCGCTATGACCAACGAACACGAACCCTTCACCGATAACCGGTTGCACAGCTTTAGGTAAATCGAGGTGATCAACCGCGGGACCTGCATTACCACCACCCGCCGGACCATTCCAGATCCAACGAAACCGGAATGGTCCCTCAACCCGTATTGGTGTGTAACCAGTACGCTGCGGATTAGCGGCCAGTTGATACCAGCCAACTGTTCGTGGTGAGTTGACAATAAATGGTAAATAGACTTTCGATTGGTGTTGGACCGGTGAAATGGTCGAGGCTACGAGCGATGGTTGGGGTGCGGAATGGCTCAGATTGAGCGGGTGAAGACTCGTTATGAACACTACTGTTAAAGTGAGCACACTAACGGTTGCAATGAAGACGACCATCGTTTTCATATTTGCTCCCTTCATTACAGAACCAGTCATCAGCGATCGCGGGGAGAACGGAGGGGTGGGAAGTGATCTTGCTCCTAATTATAGAGTGTCGTCGGTGTATAGTGGGATAGGACATTAGTACTTATTAGTCATAAGTGCTATCCCAAGAATATATTGAAAAGTATTATATATTACTATTGACAATCTATTATTTTGTGATATTTTCATGATCAATCGGTTGATTAAATAATAAATTAATTGTTCTAAATTATACAATTTATGGCTGTTAAATCTTTTTGTATCAATTTTTAAATATGAAACGATATTTTTATGCTCATATCTTCATAGAACTACTGCTCCTACTCCTGGGTGTTCTCCTGGTCGGATACAACATCGAGGGTTATCCGGCTTTTACCGCGCTCGATGAAGGGTTACGTCTCTATTTTGCGAAACAGGCTGCCGAACATGGCATGTGGGCGCTGGTAACGCAAGATGGCTACCGGGCATACTGGCGCGACTCGACCGGGTTACTTATCCTGGGACCAATCATTCTTGTGTTCAAGCTCTTTGGTCCTTCGCTAGGTTTGGTGCGCTGGGTGATTGGCATATTTCTAGTCCTGGGTATATTCATTATTTATCGAGCTATTAATGAGTGGTACGGAATGCTAGTAGCAATCCTAGCTGTCGCTTTATTTCTATTCTTTGGCCCGCCGTGGCTCAACAGTGTCACGATGGGGCGCTGGGTGTATGGTGAGCTGCCGGCGCTGGTGCTGTTCATTGCGGGATGTTGGCAGTGGGGGCACGCTGTGGAACAACGTTCGCAACGTTTGTCGGGTGCGAGTCTCATCTTTGCGCTTGCGGTATTGGCCAAGGATCTCTTTGCACCGCTCATTATGACCACAATGATCGCCGTTTTCATATATGATCGTTGGCATGGCGGCGTTATTCGTGTGCGTCATATAGGATTGCCAGTTATAATGTGTCTGATAGCACTTGATGGATGGTCATTATGGCAATATACGGTTAGTTTACCGTATGAATCTGGTCATCAGCATAATATTTTCCATTTGTCACTGAGCCGAATCATTGTTCTTTCGCCAGATATTAGCGTAAACAATGTTAAGTTTCTCTATGATAGTGGTGTATTAATTGCAATTCCAGCCGCTTTATATGTCGCATTCCTTCGTCAACACGAGCCAAAACTAGCTCATTTAATGCTTCCCTTCTCCCTCTTCATCTGGTCAGTCTGGTATACGATATTTTCGATAGGATGGCCACGTTATGCGTATCCTATTTGGGCCATCGGTGGGGTGCTGTTGTCAGTTGTGCTCAGCGATATTGCGAAGCAATGGTATATCATGATCGATGCAAAGAGTGTATTTCAGCGTATTGTATACCTTATGTGCGTAGGAATGGTTCTATTTATTGTGGTGTTATGGCCGGCACAAAATACTGTTCGCCGGTTGGCCGAACAACTCAATAATGATGCGCCGAATATGGCTACTTATATCGATGACAATATTCCGCATCATACCAGAATCGTATCCAGTCAATGGGAGGTATCGTTCTACAGCTCGCGAACATATATCCCGATTCCTGATGAGTATTATGAAGCGAAGATTGCTGAACAATCGAAGCGATTCTTGCCAATCACGCATTTTACAGATATGAATGACTTGAATGCTGCGTACTTTCTCGACGGCTCAGAAAATCGTAATGTTGAAATGATACCTGATCATGTCTTGCACCGTGACTATGAGCCTGTTTTTCAGAACGATTCATATTGTTTGTATCGCTTGAAAAATGTGAAATAGTGATTTAATCCTATGATGTTTCTTGTAATGCCTGAGAAATTGTTCGTAAAACGTCTTGCAGATGTCTTTCTCTCCACAACGATCCTCAACTTAACTCGTGCCATCCTCATCAGAGGTCAGAAAGCGAACCGATGTAGCCTATTTATCGTGACCTGAAACGGTAGATCGATACGGTTGCGTTTTCATATACCGGCTCTAAATCGCTAGCACTCTGCCTGCCAAACGCGACCCGATCACCATCGCGATCACGCATCACCACATACGAGACATGAAATTCTGCAAGCAATTGACGACGTTTATCAGCAGGGGTGCCCGGATCGAGCACAATTCGCGAGTTTTCGCGCTTGGTGAAGAAGTCAAGTGTCCCTGCCCAGTGGGCGACGTAAGCACGAGCATCACTCCAGACAGGTACAAACTGTCCAAACTCGATGTCGGCCAGTACTACGTCTTCGGCGGTTGCCTGCGATTGAAGCCATTGCAAAGCTGCTATTTCGTCATTGGTCAGGTACAGTGGTTGTTCGTAGCGTGACAGGTAGACGAAGCGCCATCCCTGGATGTAGATGCTGGTAATGATACTTAATCCGAAGACGGCAATGAGACCTGTGTACAGTGCCCAACAACCGCGTTGACGTAACGCCGGTATCAGACGTTCGTCAATGGCGATGGCTGCCAGGACCATCATCGGTACTTGCAGGCCGAGCAGCATGTGAATCTGAAATTTGAGTGGTAGATACATTAAGCCGAAGTGTATCACGAACCACGATACCAGAAAGATTTGTCGATCATCGGCACTACGAAACATCTCGCGCCGTAGCCCGGCTACCGCTAGCAAGAGGGGGACACCCAGCAAAATGAGGAGCAGGATCGGATTGGGTGTAAACACGCCGGCATTATCAAACTGTTCGAGCTTACGCCCCCATGTTGGTTCATTTGTGACCAGAAAGGCCAGGTAGAGGGCGCCGGGTGCTGAGAACAGTACCAGGATGACACCGTACCGAAACAGTAATGTCGGAAAACGCCGATCACGCCACCAGATGAGGAGTCCAAATACACCTAGCGCACTATAGACGATGAGCAGATCGTAAGCATGCTGGAGAGCCAGGATAGCGCCAACAAAGCCAGCAGCAACAGCGTACCGTGATTGTTTGTTACGCCATGCCAATAACATCAAGCTGAAAATGGTGATGATCAATGCCAGCGCCATCGTAAAATGCGGAAAGGCTTGCATGATCATCAATGTGTTCGGTTCGGCGGTGTAGATGCTGATTGGAAAGGGGGCCTCTGGTAAGCCAACTGCATATTTGACAAATATCCAGATCACGCCTAGCCCGCCACTCGTCACAATCAGCCAGAAGGCGATCTGACGTTGCCGAGGCCGATCATTGATCAGACTGAGGAAAAATAGCAGGCTGATGAGGAGAGTGAGGATGGCGATCATTCGGAGTATCGTATAAGCAGTAATGTATGATACGCCAGTTGTGACGCTAAAGCGCGCAGTTACCCACCAGAGCAGATTAAAGAAGGCCGGTTCGTTCGCTTCCGGTGTCAGTCGATTGGCGGCCAGGTTGCTGTGAGTGAAGCTCCGCATCCAGGCGAAATACTGATTGTGATCGGCTACTCCATCGACAACGCCCATAAATTGGCGGTCAGGTGGCGCGGTGACAAAAGCAAAGATGATGGGCGCCCAAATGATAAGCTGCAAGCCGAGGATGACCAGACCATAAAAGCGCCATTCAGCGGCTTGCAGACTCACCATTGGGTGTCGGATTGCAATCTGAGCAGTGCTGGTTGTATCTGCCGAGGGGATAGTTGCCATAGTATACTCCGTCATATCAATATTGTCGTGAGCGAATCCAGATGATCAATCCGCCAATGATGCCGATAAGACTGATGCTGACGGCAAGGGCAATACCGATGGTTGATAATCCACGTAATTCCCAGTTCATCGGTTCTTGCAGCACTGGTGAGTTCCGTATTTCTTCAGGTAACGCGACGGGTGTGGCCGTTGGTAATGGTGCCATCCCTGCTGCTACAGTTGGTATTGGGGGAAGCGGGGTTGGTGTAAAGAGTGGTATTCCTGGCCGTGCCGGCAGGTTGAGTCGGGCAGTGCTATACCAGATTTGATGAATTGGTCGGTCTTGTGGTCGATCACCTTCAAACAGCCGTGAACGGGTAAACCAGACTGCATGAAGCTGATTTCCGTTGTAGATTGCCAACCGAGGCAATTCGGGATAGAGTTGGTTTTGCATAATAATGCGTGGTGGTAGCCAGCGGGTGCCGTCAAATACGATGTGAATAAGCGCTGGTGGGGTGTCAGTCGTCGCTGTCGCCGTAAAGCCAACCATCAACAGGTGGATATTATTCGCGCCATCGGCAGCCAGGCTATAGTAGTCGAGATTGTTGTCGTTTATATCACGTGCCCGCACGTAAGGTAGCTCAACCGGTGGTGTCCAGGTATCACCACCATCGAGGGAGCGTTGGAAGTACAGCCGATTATTGTGCACACCACGATAGACTACAAACGGATTTCCCTCACTATCGACTGTCAATGCCGTTTGTTGGACCGCTTCGAGGGGTGGCTCGATTCCTTCGTTCGGGGTTTGTCGGCGTTGTTGTCGTAATACTTGCACAACGGCTGATGGTAAACTGAATCGAACCGGAGCTGTCCATGTTAGCCCACCATCATCTGAGCGTCGGTAGACACCGTAATGCGGTTGACCCTGACCGATATACCAGTCTGCCCCCTCATCCCAGACGAGATGAATCCGGTTACGGTGATCAACCCGTACCTGTGGTCGATTGTCGCCTAAATCACTTTGTGAAACAGCAACAACAGGTGACCATGTAACACCATTATCTGTTGAACGTCGGTAGAAAAGGTCTCCGCATTGGAAGCATTCCGGGTTGTTATTTTCCGTTACCCCGTCACTCCAGAACGCATGTAAGCCGCCGTTGAGATCGGCTGCTAACGCGACGTAATAGCCACTATCGCTGATAGTTCGTGGTTCTGACCATGTCGTTGGTTGTTGGGCCACGTTCCAGGGCGCATAAGCATAGACAATTCTGATCCCTGCCCGGTAAAGAAGATGGAGATTTCCATCACGTCCCAGGGTGATGCTGGTTCGCACCGTATACCCTCCGGTGCCTGGCGCCATTAATTCCCTGACCGGCTCCCAACTTCCATCCGCATTACGCCGTCGGTACATCAGCAGATCAATTGTGCCGCCTTCGCGCTGGTCAACAATGAGACCACCATACCAGACGACATGGACACTCCCGTCTGGGCCGAGGGTCATATCGGGCAACCATGACCAGCCATACCGACGGTCAAGCTGATCGAGTGGTACCTGGCCGTACTGTGGCGGGGAGAGTTCGATAGGTTGTGTCCAGAATCCTTGCCCACGTGCAGTATGATCAGCGCTAAAACTGCATGCAATTGCAATTACAACTGCAACGAGGGCGAATCGCGCCTTCATGTCTCTGTCTGCCTCTTTATCATTTGTCGGATACTGATTAGCAAACCAACAAAGATCCAACTGTACATGGTGTATCTATAGCCAGGCACCCCCTGGTTGTAGAGAAAAGGTAATACCCAGTCACCCAGCATCATCGAGAACTGTGCGGCTGCCCAGCCACTCGTTGCGACAATCGCCGTTGTGCGTAGGATACCGACCGGTGCCATCCAAATGGTTTGCCAGCCGTAATACAGACTTACTATCGCAAACCACAGCCAGATTCCCGAACCGACTACCCCAAATTGAGCCAGGATATCGAAGTAGTTGTTATGTGTCGAACGAGCATCATAGCGGAAGTAGGTCATGTTGTAGATTGCATACCCACCGACTCCTGTGCCAAAGAGCCAGTGATGGCGTACCACCCAAAGATTACGCGCCCAGATTTCGAGACGATCTAAACCACCTTCTTCTACATTATCGTTAATAACCTGTTCCACGTAATATCTACCCGGACCTACCGCTAGATTGAGAGCAAATGCGAGTAACAGGATGAAAAAGATACGACGTGAGGTAAGAAAAGCCATGATGAACAAGCCAACAATTGTTGGCAGCCAGCCCGAGATCCAGAGCGAGTTCCGCAAAGCTGCCAACCAGAGATGCCAGCAGAGGATTATGGTACCGATCAATTTCCAACGCCAGTGTATTCCTGGTTGCAAATAGGTGATTCCAGCCAGTGGCAGCGCAAACCAGAGACCCCATAACCCCATATCGACCAGGATAACGTGATCAATCCCAAAGGTTTGCGCTGCTGTCATGAGCAAGCCGCATACAATAAACATGCCCAGGTAGGCCTTGATCTGCCATTCATGCTGAATGAAACGCCCAACGAGCAAGGGGATGCTTAACAATCCCAAAAATGAGAGAAGTGAAGCAATCTGGGCAAGGCGAAAATTGCCCATAATCCACCAGTCAACAATCGGATCGGCCCAGAGCAGACCCCATGGCACGGAGAAAATACAGATCGCCATCATCGCCAATAGCGGCTTGTTGAGTGGAGATGGAGCCAGTTGCCATGTCCGTCGTGTGATCATGCTCAAAATCCAGCCCCCACTCAGGGCCAGCGTTAAGAGCATACTGATCGGTAATTCACTCCCATTACCGGCTGGAACTGCCAGTGGACGCATTGCCAGCCCGGTGAGGGGTAAGATCAGCACAAACCACTCAAACCGATACAGGAGGAGGGTGAACCCGACGATTACCACTGGCAAGGCAAGGAGTGCCAATCCGATCAGTTGGCGATTGGTGCCAAACATGATCCCGATCAGCGTGCTGTAGACGAGCAATCCGCTAAGGAAGCCCCCTAACACAAGTGGTCGTGGCAGGCGCTCGATCCAATGAGGTGTCTCGATATGGCGCAAGAACGATTGCATCGCCGTATCCTAAAATGTTTCGGCTAACACTGGCTGTTTCAGTTTGCGGCCAATGGCCGCCCAGAGCAAGCCGCCATCACGCACAAATTGTTCCCCAACCGGATGGTGTCCACCGTTCCAGGCAATCACGATACTCCCGATGGCCGCTTTAATCAGAAAAATCGTCTGGAGTCCGTATCCGAGCAAGCGTGCAGTTCCCTGGCCGTAGTGTTTGGCGAAGAAACGCAATTTACTAAAGTAAAGCTCTGCCTTCATACGGGTTGCAGCCTGTTTACTGCTTTGCCCGCCAAAGTGGATAATGCTGGCAGCAGGCAGATAGCAGATCGGCCAGCCGGCGCGCTTGATCCGGTAGCACCAGTCAACTTCTTCAGTATACATAAAATATGCTTCGTCAAGTAGTCCAACGTGCGTCAATACTTCACGCCGCAAGAGTAGCGCTGCGCCATCTAACCAGTCGGTTTCATAAGCCGGTGAACCGTCAAGGGTTGGATACCGACGCCGCCAGCGTATCTTTTTCCCGGTTAGTTCGGTCAGCAGGTTTGGGAAACAGGCCCACGATGGTTGCAATGAGCCATCGGCGTTGAGGAGTTTTGGCCCAACAACACCAACTATGGGGTGGGTGTCGAGGAAATGAACCAGACGACTGATCGATTCGGGTTGGGCAATCGTATCACTGTTTAGCAACATAACGTAGCGTCCACTACTGGCCCGGATAGCCTGGTTGTTGGCAGTGGCAAAGCCTCGATTATCAGGGTTGGCAATGATGAATACATCCGGGAAGTATCGTTGGACAGCATCCACGCTGCCATCGCGTGAACCGTTATCGACAACCCAGATTTCGGTTTCCAGACCTTTGGTCGCTGCCGGTAGCGCTGCGAGGCAGTTAAGCAGCAGTTGACGTGTGTTCCAATTGACAATAATGATACTAACGTCAGGCTTCGGCCAGGTCATAGCGTCTCGTCCTTTGTTTGGTAACCTCTGTCAAAACTTCCTCTAAACGAGGGATGATCACCCGCCAGTCGTAACGGGCCAGCACGGCTTGTCGTCCAGCTTCGCCAAGGCGGCGAGCGAGAGGTGGATCACTGAGCAGGCGGCTGGTAGCAAGGGCAAAATCCATCGGAGTGTTCGCCAGCAGTAAATGCTCACCGTTGTTGAGGATAAGGCCTTCCGCACCCTTGCTCGTACTGACGACCGGTACGCCCAGAGCCAGGGCCTCCAGAATCTTGAGCCGGGTTCCTCCGCCTTCCCGAATGGGGCAAACCTCAACGGCATGGCGTGAGATCACAGCTCGAATATCATCAACATAACCGGTAAATTCAACACCATTTGCTGCTGGAAGTAATGCCTGCTGTTCGGCAGTTACCTTACCGGTGATTCGGAAACGTGCCATTGGATGGTGTGCGCGGATCAGGGGCCAGATACGATAGAGAAAGTAGCTAACCGCATCAAGATTGGCGCTATACGAGAGTGCACCAGGGTAGATAAGGGTGTTGGGTTCGGGATGATAGCTGTAGGCAGCACAGGCCTTACCATCGATCCCGTTGGGAATAACGACCAGGGGTGGAGTACGTGTACCGGTAATCTGTTGCACCAGGTCTGCCTCTTTTTCAGAAACCGTCGTAACAGTGGCAAAGTGGGGAAGGATTGTCGCGATGTAGCGCCGATGCTGTATCGCAGTCAAGAGGCTGCGTAATCGGTGGAACCCGTGCTTGTTGCGGTAATCCTCTAAGATAGCAGCCAGTTCTAGCTCTTCAAGTACTCGTGGTATCTGGGGAACAAGACAGGCATAAGGGGCGACATCAATCTGTAGGGCCAGGACAACATCGGGTTGCCATCGGTTTGCAGCATCCAGCACGGCCTGGGCAAAGGCGGTACTCCACCGCACCCGTACCGAAGCCGGTTTGCTGCTCGTCAGGCTGCCGAGTCGATCACGGAGGGAGAGCGGTCGATCAGGCCGCTCAAATACCTGCCACGAACGACACAGACGACTGATCTCGGTTGTTCGTATGGTTGTGGTCGGCTCCTGGCTAAATGCGATGAGATGGAGCTGATGTCGTTCGGCTAATCCACGGAGAATCGCCATCGCCCGTAATCGTGAACCGTTGTCGTCAGGTTCAGGCCACCAGGTTGAAAGAACGAGGATGCGCATAGGTCTTGCTTTTCCAGGTACACATTTGCCAATCATAGACTCATCTGATCAACCTGCATCACCCCTCGGCGCTCGCGCACGTTAATCTGCCAGTACCGGCGCTGATCCAAATCGACCACGCCAGAAGTCAATCCATGCTAGCCGCATACCGACACGTCCTTTGCGGGTACGCCACTTTGGACGTAGACAGAGACTCAGGTAGGTACGCAGGTCTTGCACAATAAGCACATGCAACCAGGTACGCCAACTGGCCCCAGTCACCCGCAGAAAGAGGAGTCGGTTGCGGGTCATGTAGTAAGCGAGATATTCCCGGTCAAAGCGGGCATTGAGCGGAATTTTGTGCCAGACTTTGGCTAATGGCGTGAAGTAGCACGTATAGCCTGCCCGGTTGGCTCTGACACACCATTCCGTCTCTTCAAAGTACATAAAAAATCGCTCATCGAATAGACCAATTCGTTGCAGCACATCGACACGTATCAGCATAGCGCAGCCGGTGATGAAATCGACCGTGCGGGCTTCGTATTGCCCGCAGTCCTCTTCTTCACCCGCCATTCGACAAATTCCATGCCGCCAGTCAATGTTACCCCCCGCCGACCAGACCCGCCTGGGTGCAGCGTGATAGTAGATGATCGGTCCGACCGCCGCGATTCGCCGGTCTGTTTCAGCAGCACTCACCAGATGGTCGAGCATATCAGGGGCCACTTCAGTGTCATTGTTGAGCAAGAGCACGTAGTTATAACCGTGTGCCTGAGCGTAGCGCAAGCCTACATTGTTGCCTGCGGCAAAGCCCAGATTCGCATTATTTTCAATCACAATTGTGCGTGGAAATGCTGTCCGTACTTTTATCGGTGTCTCGTCATGCGAGGCATTATCAACAACAATCACATCGTAGCGCTCGACCGGATAGACCAATCGGTCAAGTGATTGCAAACATGCGAGGGTGTCATGAATACCGTTGTAGGTCAGGACAACAATCGCAACCCGTGGTTTCATCCAATTCCTCGTGATGCGGTACGACGCTCGACCAGGGCAGTGTAGTGTTGGAAGATGATCTGCATTTCCTCATCAAGCAATGGTGGTGGTTGAATACCATCACGCAGTCGTTCCAATAAACCGGCTTCAGTCCGCAGTCGTTGTAATTGGCGCGCCAGATCACGGCTGTCGCCTGTGGTGAACAGTAGCCCGTCTACCTCATCCTGCACGAGTTCGACCAATCCACCTGATCGTGAGGCAATCACCGGACGACCGGCAGCACGTGCTTCAAGAACGACGATTGGGCTGTTCTCGTACCAGATCGATGGCACCACTAAGACATCTATCTGTTCTAACACATTGGGCAACTGATCGTGACTAAACTTGCCGGCCAGATGGATACGGGGATCCCCGCCGATCAGATGGTGCAAGCTGCGGGTATATGCCGGATGCTGATCGAGATTCCCGAATATTCTCAATTCGATGGGTTTCCCATTGGGTGGCAAACGTTTGAGTGCCCTGATCAGAAGATGGATACCTTTATGAGGCGCAATTTGGCCAATATACCCCAACCGTATCGTTGATCCTGCCTGCACTGGTGGGATGCTGGCGAATGATTCGTGCGGTAGGCCCAGGCGAATGGTCTGAACCGGTATATGCCATTCCTTAAACAGATTGGCTAAAAACTGTGAGGGTGAAATAACGAGATCGGCCTGGGCCAATGCTGCGCGTAATGTGTCGCGTCGTGCCTGTTGCCTAGTACGCTCTGTCTGCCCCGCAAGAGCGATCCAGACCTTCCCTGCCAGACCGGCGCTGAACCGGGCCGGCCAACGGTAACGCCGTTGATCTAAGTGGAGACACCAGGCACATTCTGCGGGATCAGCAGGTGGCTGCGGGCATAGTGAACCATCTCCGCGCAGCAAGGTAATCCGTGGGCAGAGAAACCAGTAGTCGTGGAGGGTAACAACCGTAGGGATGCCCTGAGCGTAAGCTGCCCTGAGTGCACCAATCCCGATCAAATAACCGCTATGCAAATGCACAATGTCGGGTTGAAAGATCTGTACCCGCTGTGCGAACCAGGCGGCAATAGCCAGATTATCGTAACTCCACTGCGCTGGTGCATCTTGCAAGCCGAGATGTAAGCGCCAGACTGGTATCCCTGCATATTGATCAGACTCGACATCAACACGAAATGGTTTCGTTGCCTCGATTGTCTCAACACAAACAACTTCGGCTTGATGACCGTGCCGCAAGAGTGCACGTGCCAGCCGCATCACATACAATTCAGCACCAGCGCTATATCGCGGCGGAAAATGATGAACTGCCAGCAGGATTCTCATTACAAGCTCTCCTTAGCGCCGCGTCAAGATCAGATTGCGCACAAACGATACTTCTTCTGCCCCAATGATTCGCAGACCAACCAATAGCCCGCCGTAGAGGATACCGCCACTCCCAATGACTAGCCATACCGGCCATTCACGTACCAAATACACAACGCTCGCCATCACACCCACAGCGATGGCGGTACGATACAGCGCCTGCCAGCGCATACGACGCAATTGATCACGCAAGAGCCAGATATATTGCACCGCCAGGACTGCTTCGGTGATAACGGTAATGATTGCTGCGGCGACTGCGCCATAACGCGAAGTAAAGATAAGGTTTGCGATAACATTAACTCCGCTGCTGATCATGATCGAACGTGCCACCAGTGCTTCGCGGTCGGCGATCACTACCACGTAGCCGAGAAATTCGGTCAGAAACATCAGCGGTAATGTCCAGATCAATAGTGCCAGTAAGGGTATGCTTGCCGTATACTGCTCACCAAAAAGAAAGAGCGTTAGTGGCTTGGCCAGAATAAATCCCCCGACGGTGACAGGCAGTGCCACCATCAGGAGGTAGCTCATAATCCGTTCGTAGATGCGCGGGAGGTGTGCCGGATCTATTTTGGCCTGACGCGACAATGAGGGATAGAGGGCAGTATTCAAGACATTCGAGAGGGTAACCAGCGAGAAGATCAGGTTGTATGCTGCGTTGTAATAACCGGTGGCACTATCACCGAAGCTGATGTTGAGAACGACCGTATCGAATCGGTACGAAAGCCCTAACGTCAGGCCAATCACCCCAAACGGAAAAGCTGCTCGCAACAGATGCAGCCAGCGCTCGCGTCGCCAGCGTCCTGGTGTCGCACCCAGTTGCCACAAGGCCCGCACCACCAGCCCGGTCATTACTGCCACACCGATCATGGTAGCGAAGATCAAACCGTAGTAACCCAGTCCCAGCCACAGCGCCAGTCCGCCTAGCGTCACGAAGATCAGTTGATTCACCACCTGCATTCCGGCGGTCACATCGAGCCGTTCGTAGCCGGCCAGAACAGCTTCACTACTACCGTGTACGGCATAGACAAGCAACGTCAGTCCATTGAGGGCAATGGCGCCGATCATCAGCAGCGGTCGTGCGGTGATGATTGCTGCGCTGACGACCAACACACCGGCAATGAGCGCCAGCACGAGACGTAGGCCAAGCACATCAGCATAGAGGTCGCGGATTTTTTCCAGATTATGCGGCTCGCTACGCAAACGGGCCACTTCGCGCACTGTATATGGTGCCAGCCCAAGATCGGCGATAAAGAGAAAGACGCTCCCGAAGCCAATGACAGCTGCATACTGACCGAAGTCACTGGCGCCAAGTTGTCGCACAATGAAGATCGAAAAACAAAACGAGAGGAGTTTGATCGCTACCTGAGCAATCATTCCGACGACTGAGTTGCGCAGAATTGTTCCAGCAAGTTGATTCATGTTCTCTCACTTCAGCGTGCGATTGGATGGTCAACCATCCAGTGCGTAAGCTCTTCGACCCGATCAAGCCAACGGTCAATCGTGAATCGCTCTTCCATCAAGCGGCGTCCCGCCTTTCCCATCTGTTCTGCCCGATCTGGATCGTCCCACAAGCTGGCAATTGCTGTTGCCATCTCCTCTACACTTCCCGGTTTAACCAGCAATGCAGTTTCGCCCTCAACGACGTACTCGGCTAACCCTGGTCGGCGGGTGGCAATCACCGGTCGGCCCATCGCCTGCGCGATTTGTACCGATGTGCATCCGGCACTCCATTGCGTGCTGGCCCGAATGGAGACCACCACGATGCGGCTCTGAAGATAGCAGATGCGCAGGTGATCTGGAGGGACAAACGGTTGTAAGCTAACGTTAGCCGGCAATACATCATGTTTGAGCATACCAGCGCCACTCACCCAACTACTGCCGATCCGGAGATGACACGGAATATGCGGTAGGTGACTCATGGCTCGAATGAACGTTTCATAATCGCGGTGCGATGCGCCTAAGCTCTGAACGACGGTAGCTTTCTGAGTGCTCTGGATCGGGCGAAAGAATTCGGTATCGACCGGTGTGTGGAGGGCGACCACCCGATCTTTCGCTAAGCCGAGTTCGCTGCACATCCCTTGCGCTTCCGCCTGACTGATCGCTGCCACGATGTCCCACCGTTGTTGTAATCGTAATGCCCGTATTAATCGGAGTTTCTGCTTCGACATCCCGTGATGAAAGATCACCAGATGACGCACGTTGGTTGGTAGCACGAGAGCCAGTGGAATGCCTGCTCGCTCTGAGAGACTAATGACAACCTGATAATCTCTGTATCGTACTAGCTGCGCTACCTGCAATGCTAACCGTAGATCCAACCGTATCAACGATTCAAGATAGCATAAGGGCCGATGAGGTCGTACCAGGCCATAATCGACATAACAACTCTTGAATCTGCTGGCCAGTTCAAGATAATCGATCCGCTGATGAGTACCGGCCTGAACCGCTGCTTCCAGTCCCGGCACTGATGCACTGGTTGCCACTACCAGGGTACGTGGTACAGGTGTTTGCATAAGCCACTCTATCACGAAAGGCTGACGGTATCTTAAACAGCGTGTCGTTATCAGATGACACCATCTTCATTCTTGCCAGATGTAGTGCTGAGAACGGGTCTGAACATTCCTGGGTAACGATGAGCTGAGTTGTCTTCAAGGACACGTTTAGAGATAACGCAATACCTGCGGATACCGCTTGCGCTGCTGTCGATACCAGAAACCGAGCGGGATCAGTATGATCAAGCCACTCACCCAGGCGAGATACCCCCAAAGGATACGTGGTCCGGCCAGTGGCAACTGACTCATGACCAGAGCGATGAGGTGATAGATGATAATATGCGTCACATAAAAGAAGAGCGAGACCTGCCCGACCATTGGGAGCCAGCGCAAAGAGCCGCTGGAAAAGATGTTTGATCTGGCATAGGCTGCTGCCAGGATGAATGCTGCGATTCCAAGATTGAAGGCAAAGTAGCTCAGACTGGGTGGTGCTTTGCTCATCACCAGGATGTGAGCCGGTGTATTGCCAATAGTACCAAATGATCCCAGATCACCGAAGCCGCCAATGATGCGCAAGATGCACCAACCAATCAGGAGACCTGCTCCAATCTGTAGCCAATGTTGTGGTTGCTGTAGAGAGGTTTGGTGATGGTGGTGACCAACGGCGTACCCCAGCCAGAGCAGTGGCCCCCAGCCCAGCACGGCAAAGCCAATTGCTGGTTGAGTTTCGTAGCTGTAGGTAAGCCAGAATGCTTGCCAGAACGGTTGTGGCGTATTGTTCATCAATTCAGGGGCCAGCACTCCGATCCAAAGTTGATGCAGCAAGAGGGTGATCACTGCCGCGATCCCGATCTGTTGTGACGTTAAGAATTGGCGCAGACCAGCGAGCACGATCATTGCAGCGGCTATGCTGGTGAGGACGTGCACATACGGCGTGGCGCCCCGCCAAAACCAGGCGCAGATCGTGAGATCAAGGATCAGAATAACCAATGCCCGAATTAGGATAAAGCGGGTTGTATCCTGTTCTGGTCGGCCACGACGATGCTGAGCGGCTGCATACAACGCCAGGCTATACCCACCTAGAAAGAAGAAGATCGGCGATGCCAGATTGGTTAGCAAGCCACTCAACCAGTAGACAGGGCTTTGCAATGTGACCGCTTGCCCACCGTATGACTCGGCCTGCAAACCGACACCGATGAAGAACGCGCTGTGATCAAGCGCCATTAAGATCAGTGCAACGCCCCGCAGTGCGTCAATCGCAACGATCCGTTCGCTGCCGGTACGTTGGTCAATAACAGTTGGGCGGGCTTCAGTCGTTATGCTTACAGTGCGCATGTGCTCTCTCCTTCAGCATGTTTACCGCTGCGATAATGGCACTGGTACTGTCGTGGATGTGATCTGTTTGTCGCACAGTGCTATGACAATGGTGTCTGGATCGATGTCTTGCTGAGCTTGATCGGTGTAACAACCGTCTCACCTTGAACAGCTACATGCCAAAGTGCCTTTCCAACTAGAGCTGCTCCGCTGTATCCAGCCGCTCCCCAAAGCATCGCAACAGTGAAAGTACTGCTCATACTAATGATGATGACCAAGACAGACCCCAATACCGAAAAGACGCCATTCATGCCCCATGCCCAGACCACCAACTCTGGTGCTCGGGCACCAAGCTGGCGTAAGCCGGTAGGGAAGGGGATGCCCATCAGGGTAGCAAGTGGCGCAATGATAAGCATACTGACGACAATTCGCGCCGGGTCTGACCAATGCATCCAGGCGCTAAATAGTCGTGGAAGCGCAACGATGTAGATTACCGTTAGGAAGGCGATACTGATGAGTATCAGCCGTAAGGCACCAACACTCCGGATGTGCTTGCTGATAACCAGACTGCCAATTGCAGCAAAGGCCAACATACTGGCAATGGTTGTGGTCGTCGCATGGATTGGATAGCCGATGAAGAGGGTAAAACGCTGGATCAGCACAATTTGAATAAACATGTAGGCAGCACCTAACAGGCTAAAATAGGTCAGGGTCGGCAAGGAGCCGGGTAGGCGTATCCCATCGCGCTGATAGCGGACTAAGGGAGCAATGATGAAGACGATTGCAGCACCGATAGCCAGCAGCGCCATAGTCAGTAAGATTAGATTGCCGATCGGGAAGCGATTCAGCCGTCCTTCATACGTCTTGTCAAAGTGCAGATTGTCCCAACGGAAATAGTTGTAAAAGAAGGGATTATCGTCAGTTACCGGGAAAATCTGGAACATGTACGTTTGTTCAAAAGCCCGTGGATTGCTTGCATAGAGATAATCGGCAAAAGGTGTGTTCAGTCGCTCGAAGGGATCGTGTAGCATGGTGAAGTTGTTCGCTACTCCCCACTGGCGCAATCGTTGGATCTGTTCTGGTTGGAATGGTGTGCGACTCACCAGCAGCGTTGCATTGACGCCGTGTTCATTAGCAATGATGGCAATGTGGGCCGCCGGATTATGCACACCCATGCGACGGAGTGCTTCGGCGGCCAATCCCGTCAGGCGTAGCATTTCGCGGGGTGGATTGTTGACATCGCGCGTCCACGAGAAGATACCGTTTGGAGTAAGGGCGCTAATCGCCTGTTCGAGGGCTTCAACCGTGTAGAGGTATGACTCGGCCAACACATACGCACCTCCTGATAGAGCCGCCAGGTTGTCAAGTCCAATGCCTTGAATAATGTCATACTGCTCAGTGGTGCGACTGAGGAAACTACGGCCTTCGGCAATGATGAGTTCTGTTGAAGGATGTTCGGCCAGTCTTCCGGTGTAATCGGCGTAGCGTCCTTTTAAGAGCTGAACAATGGTTGGGTTTAGTTCAATGGCCGTGATCTGCGAGGCTTTGTAGAAACGGGCCAGGAGAATGTCAAGGCCACCGCCAACCCCAATCAGCAGTGTTCGTGGATGCGCCGTGCTGACATGGTAGGCCGCACTGATGATCGCATGATCGAAAAAGCGAAATCGTTCAAGATCGGTATCGCTTCCGTCAAACCGGTACATCCCGGTCATCGAAGTGCCGTCAATCGTCACCAGTTTGAGCGGTAGCGCCGGACGAGTTTCCATACCGTAGTTTGAACTGACTGCTCCTACAATCATCGGCTCGGTGACAATAATTTCCGGCATGACATCAACCCGACCTACAGCATCCCACCGGGTAAATTCAGGTCCGGTTTGTTGGGCTTGCATAGCCCAACCCAGTTCCTTTGAGCCTGGTACTGCTAACGTTGGTGGAAAGGCAATCATCACACCGAGCAGAGTGGTTTCACCAACGATGGTTATTGCTATCAGCCAGCGTTGCCAGCCTCGCGCTTCATAGCCGAGTAAGAGTGCTGATCCTGCGCCGATAAGCCCGATCAGGACAATAACTGCCGGTCCACCGATAAGTTGTATGACTTGTAATACGGTGATTGTGGCGAGGCCTGCTCCCAGCATATCGGCAAAGTAGAGCCGGTGTGAGGTGCCTGCCCAGCGCCCAAAGATTGCCGCGATCACCAGGCCACCGCTGAAGAACGTACTGAATAGACAAATAAAATAGATGCTGAGTCCCACAATTGCCCAGCCAATTTGGGCAGCGCGCAGTGGGTCAATCGCAATTGTGTTGATTGCGACCAGGTTACTCAGGCTGGTTAGGCTAAATGCGAGCGCTAGCAGCCCCAACCGTTGTTGGAGTCTGGCTGGCCCCCAGCGTCGCACGGCAAGGAATGTACCCGCAGCGCCGCCACCGAGCAGGGCAATACCGATCACCATGTAGGTGAAGTGATGCCAGATCATTAGCGAGAAGATTCGGGTGAAGGTGATCTGAAGGGCGAGTATACTACCGCTGATAGCGGCTAGGCCGAGATACTTACCGATCGACTGCTGTAGTGGAATGGTCATAACTACTCTCTGGGTGCAATCCTATAACGAGGCGTAATCAGCGATCATCTGCTGTTGACCGCTACGGAGCCTGATCATCCGGTAGGTTTTGCCAGCGATCTGTCGTTTCTGACCGGGAATGCTCTCACGACCAAGGCTGATCGTTCGTAGCCGCGTTTGGCGGTGCGTTTCAGGGACAAGCAGCGTCAGCGAGAATGGTGATGGCGGGATGCTGATCGTTGCGGAGAGGCGTTGTTCGTTCCAACTTATCTCAAGCCAGTCACTGGTGTTGCGGACATCGATAAATGATAGCCAGCGCTCGGCGGTCATAATCGGTAGTCCCATCCCGGCTGCATAGCCAAGTATTTGATCAAGCCAGCGTGCCACCTCGTGAGCAATTTGGCCGCCGATCAGAAAGGGATCAACATGACATTGGAGACCTAGCGCAGCTGGATAGCGATCAATACTGGTCGCAATCTGAGCTATGCTCTGGATAGCTGCACGTGCTCCGTCGAGACCAACGTCAAAACCGGTTTGAAACACCGGCATCAGGTGTTCATCAACCAAATGCGTTGCCTGCTGATACACATCGATGACCGTCCCATCTTCGCTCACAAAACGGAGCGGCAGGCCGCTGCCATTGAGATAGCCCATTGTCCACGTTCCATCAGGTTTGCGCACTGCCGGGCCGCTATGGTAGTGATCGAGGTTCATTCGGATACCGTATGCAGCTTGAACGATGGCATTGTCTACCCAGCCGCGCCAGAGGACGCGATGGGTGCGTACCGTTGGCGGAAGTGGGCCATAGCCGAGTTTGATAAACTCACACCAATGCCGGTAATAACCGTCTTCCAACCCGTCTTCAACATAAGGATGTATCCCGAATTCATGACCACGATCCCGCCATTCACGAACGTGATGTGGTCCTGGCAACGGGTCTTCGCCGGCAATCGCCGCCCCCATCAACGGTATCTGGCTTAGTGTCCAGCGTAGCTTGCGCGTTAACCGACCGGCAGTATTGGCCGGTGGCGGTGTATAGTAGATCGAGCCATGACCGCCGTGGCGTTCGATAATGCTGAACCACTGCTCAATATGGCTCACCCGACTGCCGTGGGCATCGCCGGTAGCAATAATCGCACCGGCGGCGTTATCGGGGAAGTACCATAGCCGGGGTATGGGAATAGGACTCACCTCATCGATCATACGGCTTAGCAGACGTTGGTGTTCATCGGCCTGCGGAATAGCAATTCGTTCTAGATCGATCCAGCCTACAAAGAGATCGCTTGCGCGTAACCCTTTCATCAAGTCGCGTTCCTGGTTTGTCCATGCCGGATTGCCTTGTCGAATAAGCGCAATCGTTTGCGCCAGATCAAATGTCCACAAGGCAGCTCTGCCGGCGCCGATCTGGTGAATTGTCACTAATGGATCGCCATCGCTACTGCTTGCCACAAGCTCTGCGCCGCGCAGACGTACCCGGTCGTATACGGTGTGTAGTTGGAGGGGGCCAGCGATCCCGGTTGAGGGTAAAGGATAGAGCGAGTCGTCGCGTTGCACCACTCCCAAATAAGCGACACCAAAAATCTCGGCCAGTGCTGGATCGGGGCGGATACCAATCAGACCACCACCGCTACGAACGAATTGGGATAACCATTCCACACTCTCTTTCGGCAGTGGAGCCGAACCAACGATGATCACCGCACCATTGATGTCACTGTCTATCTGCCGCAGACTGGTTTGACGGAGACCAACAAAGCCTTCCGCCCGTAAGATTTCAGCGAGGTATGTAGTAAAATCCGGCTGTGGCGCCCGATCTTGTGCCAGCAACAATGGTGCAAAACCACGCGCTGGCGGCAGCGGGAGAGCTTTGATATTAGACACAGGTGCCGATAACGGCCACTGTTCAATGCCAAAAGCCACCATTCCACCTAACCCGGTAGCGGCCAGCATACCGGATAGAAATGCTCGTCGTGTTATCGGTCGCTGTACGTAGTGCATGGAATGACACTCATCCTCGTCGCCGACGGCTAATCATCGAACGACGTCGCGGCGGCCGTCTGGCCGGTGCTGATCGGCGTTCGTCTTGCTGATGATCGATTATGAGTGGTGGTTCACCAACCGCCCGTTCATAACCCGCTTCGGTGGCAATAGGTGGTGCGGTAACAATTGGTTGGCTGCTATCGGCTGGCGGGGTGATAATGACTCTGGGTGTTCTTATCTCTGCTTCAGGCGGAGAATATCGTTTATCAGTATCATCACGATGAGGGCCGGGCGTAGTCGCCGATCGCGCTGGCCGAGGTTCATTATCCGTTCGTGTAGCGTCTCTTGCCTTATTGCCCTTTCCAGGATTCAGCAACCGTAACGGCCCTACGCTAAGGAGGTGGTGTAAACTGTTAAGCGGCAAGCGCGGTCGTTCGGGTTTTCCTGATAGGGTAGATGTATCAGCCAGCATCACTGCTCCCAGCACACTGTCGGATCGCTTCAACGTCAACCGCTTCAAGCTTTGTTGAATATCGCGACTGCTGTCTTCGATGGGTTTCAGCGCCAGAACAACGCCGTCAACCATTGGTGCCAGCAAGGCAGCTTCTATTCCGCTGAGTGTTGATGGGCCATCAAAGATCAAAATGTCGGCGGCTCGTTGCAGACCATCGACTAGAGCTGGCCATGGCTGCGAAGGGGGTAGGGGACGGCCATCTTCGTCAGTATTACGGGCCAGCAGTAACACGTTTTTCAAGGGTGTGATGCGTAAACTTGACCAGACCTGCGCTTCACCATCAATCGTAATCGGTTGTAGCACTGCATCTGGATTAGAGAACAGTCCACTGAGGATCGCCCTTTCAGTTTCTGCGTCGACCAACAGTACCCGATACCCCGACAGGGTGTAGCAATGAGCCAGATCAACGACCAGCGCACTCCGTTCGACTGAAGGACGTGGCCCGCTGATCATCAGAATCCGCGCGTTACGGGGAAGTCCGGCCAGCACAATCTGGGTGTGCGCCTCTTTAACGGCTTGCCGACGCTGTCTGGCTTCTTCTTCGTCGAGTTCGATGAGTGGACGCTTACCCGGTACAGCACCGAGAAAGTTCAATCCAAAGCGGCTCCGCAGATCATTCTGATTATGCCAGCGGGCATCGATAATTTCCAGGCCAAATGAAGCTATGATGCCTAACAACAATCCTCCCAGGGCTGCGATGGCGATGGTCAGATTTCGTTTGTTTGGTAATGGTGACGTTGGTACTTTCGCTGCCTCGAAGATCGCCAGACTACTAATCAGGCTGGTATTCTGTAACCGTAGCAACTGCGCGTAGGTATTTTGTGCTGTATCACGCGCCAGCTCCAACTCTTGGAGACGATTACGCGCTTCGCGTAGATCGGTAGCGCTGGTTGCCTGAGCTAGCATCGCCCGCGCCTGCTCAATCTGGCGATCAAGTTGATCTATTTCAGCCTGTGATCGGGCAATCTGTTCGTTAAGCAGATTACGCTGTTCTGCCACTTTTTCCGGCGAGTTTGGGCTAAAACGAATTAATTCTTCGGCAACTGCACTAGCAATCGCTGCTGCCCGCTGGGGATTGGTGTCGGTGATCGTGATGTCAAGGAGACTGGCTTGCCGATTGACACTGGTCGTAAGCATGTACGTGCTAATCACTTGCCACGGGAAGGGTAGCTTGAGTTGTTCGACAACCGGCGCCAGAATGATCTCACGGCGCGCCATTTCAGCATAAAAACCGGCAACAGTCGTGCTTAAGCCAAACGTCTGGGGATCAGGTATGGCAGCGAGCGACTCTCCCACCCGCAATGTCACCCGACTCACATAGTAGTCAGGTTGACGAAGAGTAAAGATCAGTGCCGCTCCGCCAGCCGTGGCTGCCGCCAAGCAAACTACCCACCACCAGCGCAACACGATGCGGAGGTAAGACCATATGTCGCTCCAGGTGAGCATTATGAAAGCTCCTTAACTACTAGGCAAAATCACCAGATCACCTGCTTCCAGGCCGCTTATGATTTCAACCTTACCATCCACCATCAAACCGGTCTGGACCTCTACCCGCTGCGGGCCGTTGTCACCTGGCACTAAGACATAGGTCCCGCCATCACGACGAATTGCCTCGACGGGCAACCAGCGCACGTTTTCGCGTTGGCCGAAATCAATGGTAACTAATGCCGGATCACCAACTGCTAATGGGATGTCACGGGCATTATAGACAATATGGAGTTCTGGTGTTTGAAGGGTGGACATGCCGGTAGGTTTGCGTACCACGCCCTGAAATGTGCGACCAGGATAACGGACAAAAGAGATTTCAACTGGCGTTCTATCAGGAATGCGTTCGAGATCGGAGCTATTTATCGAGCTGACGGTGATCTGTAAGCCTGAATCGTCCATCAACCGAATGACCGGCATTTCAGCTTGCACGGGCAGGCCGACCAGAGCATCAATGGCCGTCACTGAACCATCGAAGGGCGCATAAATCCGACGGGCTTCGATCTGCTGCTCGATCTCTTTGATCCTGAGTTCTGAAGCTGCCAGACTCTTCACCAGCGCAGGATCGGGCGTTGTGCGCTGCCGGGCAGCATCGAGTTGAATCTGCGCCTGTTCCACTGCACGCTGTGCAGCAATGACGTCAAACTGATTTGGCCCGCTGAGAAGCCGCTCAAGACGGGCACGGGCCAGTTCGACATCGGCTTCCGCAGCCTGCACTGCTGCAATTTCATTCCCCCGTGCCGTATCTAGTTCGATTTGGGCCAGCGCCACTGCACTTTCTGCGGCTTGCAGCTCAACCGCAAGCCGGTCAACGAGTGCACGTACTTCTGGCGTATCTTCCACCTCAAGGCGGGCACGGGCTTCGCCGAATGCGGCCTGGACGCGCTGTAATGCTGCTACGCGGTCGGCAAGTGCCCGTTCAGCGCGGGTCTTTACGGCTGAAGCGTCATTGCGCGTGCGGGCCAGCGCCGCTTCAGCGCGCTGTAATGCAGCTCGCGCCTCGGCAATGTCGCTTGCCGAAGCAGGAGTCGTGAGTTGTGCCAGTCGGTCACGAGCCGCAGCCAGGGCTACTTCGGCTGCCCGAACGTCAATCTGAGCACGGGCGATAACCTGATCAATCATTCGCCGATCTTGATCGGCATTGATCTGCGCCTGACGTAGCTGATGTTCAAGTGTGCCCAAGTCGATTTCGGCTAAGAGTTGCCCGGCCTTTACCTGCGCCCCTACTTCGACGTACAGGTTGCGCAAAACACCACTCTCGCGAAACGCCAGACCACGTTCAAGAATTGGCGTGACCTGACCACTAAACTCACGCCGGTCGTGCAAGGTTCCCAGCGCAACGGCAACGGTCTTTTGTACCGGTACTGTCGTTGTTGCTGTTGGTTCGATTGCAACCGCGGTTGGTTCCGGTGTTGGTGGTGGTGTCCAGGGTTCAGGTGTCGGTGCGCCAACCAGCGTACTGATACTACAACTACTCAGCCCGAATGCAACACCTAAGATCAGGATTATGGGCCAGACAAGTCTTCGGTATCCCATACATTCTCCGGCCTAATGTGTCACTGCCAACGCACCGGTCAATGGTACGCCGACAGCCGGTACTTGCACTGCCTCTTGCCTCAGTATCCATCTACTGGCGGCCAGCAGATCATCGGCGATGTACGTTGGCTGAAACCGCCGCAGTTCAGTCTTCTGCGATTCAGCAGCACCACGGCCACTCTTGACCAGAATCGTCTGACATCCCATCTGTTGGCCGGCAGCAATGTCGGTGAGGGCATCCCCGATTAGGAAGGTCTTTCGGCAGTCGATCTGGTATTGCCTGGCCAGCTCCTCGATCATCCCCGGTTGCGGTTTTCGGCAATGGCAACGCTCTTCGGGGGTATGGGGACAATAGCGGATGTCCTCGATGTTGGCACCGTGGTGATCGGCAATAGCTCGCAGCCGGGTATGAATGTCTTCCAATGCTTCCAGGCTCATCAGCCCTCGCCCGACTGCGGCCTGGTTCGTGATGATGAAGATGCGAAACCCGGCGTTTGTCAACAGACGCAACGCTGTCAATGCGCCAGGCAAAAATTGAAATTCCGCCCAGCTCTTAACGTGGTCTGCCCGGTTGTCATTGATCACTCCATCGCGGTCGAGAAATACAGCGCGCATAAGCCCCTCCCCCTGGCGCTGCCCTGATGGCATAAGCAGACGATGACAATAGTGACATAAGTACAATACACGTTGTTGCTGACGATATGCTAACAAAAATGAAGGGGATTTATAAAAATCCTGTCAGCTTCATCTGCTAATGTGCGTGCATGCAAAGGATGACGTTGATAGGGGGGAAGGTATGATCATCTCACGCACGCCGTTGCGCGTCAGTTTCGTTGGCGGTGGTAGTGATTTACCGGCGTACTACCGTCATGAACCAGGCGCAGTTGTCAGCACTGCGATTAACAAGTATATCTACATTACGGTGAACGAGAAGTTTGATCGGCAGATTCGGGCCAGTTATTCGGTAACTGAAATTGTCGAGCGGGTTGATGATCTCAAGCACCAACTGATTCGTGAGGCATTACGGTTGGTTGGTCGCACTCACTCCATCGAGATTACTTCAATCTCCGATATTCCCTCCCAAGGCACTGGTCTTGGTTCATCGAGTACCTATACCGTTGGCCTGTTGAATGCGCTCTACGCCTTTGTTGGCCGTTTCGCCGGCGCCGAACGGTTGGCACGAGAGGCATGTTACATTGAAATCGAGCGCTGCGGTGCTCCTATCGGTAAGCAGGATCAATACATTGCAGCATTTGGCGGTTTTCAGTTTATTCAATTTAATCCTGATGAGACGGTGTTTGTCGATCCGATCATCTGTCGGAGTGAGACGAAACGCTTGTTGCAGCAACGCTTACTGATGTTGTATACCGGTGCCACCCGTAAAGCCGATGATGTGTTGCGTGAACAGCGGGAGAATACCGAACGCGATGCATCGCGTCGTCGTCATTTGCGCCGTATGGTAGAGCTGGCTCACGATCTCCGCATTGCCCTGCATCACGATAATCTTGATGCGTTCGGCGAGATTTTACACGAGGGCTGGATGCGCAAACGCGAATTGGCCAGCAGCATCTCTAATTCCCAGATTGATGATTGGTATGAGCGTGCCCGTACTGCTGGCGCTATCGGCGGTAAAATCCTGGGTGCCGGTGGTGGTGGCTTCTTGCTCCTCTATGCACCCGAAGAACGCCACCCGGCGATTCGCGCCGCCTTGCCAGAATTGCGCCCCGTGCCAATCCAGTTTGAGCCACAGGGTAGTAAAATTATCTATGTTGAAGAGCGGTAGCGCTTCCTGGTAGTACGTGCAGGGTTGATCTAATGATGGGGGAACTACATTGGAGGTATTGTTGTCTAAGAGCATGATCAAAAACTTGGATGGTTGATGCGGTTCTGCAATGGCATTCCAAACGATAGGTACCGGATCGTTGCTGATGAGAACCGTTGGCAGGTAGGGTATGCGTCGCCCTTCCGCGATGGGAGGGGGGGCAACGTATTCCGTCCCGGTGCTGCGGCGCACGCCTGGCGGCCCTCCCCTTCCCCCCAGCCCCCTTCCTCTCCCCCGCTGGGGGCGAGGAAGGGGGAGGGCGCTGCCTTCCCTTCCCCCTCGCCCCTTCACCGCTTCGCTCGTCGCTCGGCGTGCTCGTTCCCGCACCGGTAGGGGCAGGTTTCCAACCTGCCCGCTGGGCGGCTGGACGCGAGGGCATATGAGGGGTGTCGGCGTCGCTCCCTCTCCTTCCCCTGGCCCCCTTCCTCTCCCCCGCTGGGGGCGAGGAAGGGGGAGGGCGCTGCCTCTCCTTCCCCTGGCCCCCTTCCTCTCCCACACGGGGAGCGGAAGGGGGGACGTGGGGGGGCTGGCGCGAAAGCATGGTGGCCCGCGCACGCAATGGTTGCGTGCTGGGAGCGCGGGCCTCTGGCCCGCATCTTGATGGATGGAACAGGGGTGCACTGGTTGCAGCGCTGGTACTGCGGCGCACGGCTGGCGTGCCCTCCCCTTCCCCCCAGCCCCCTGCCTCTCCCCCGCTGGGGCGAGGAAGGGGGAGGGCGCTGCCTCCCCTTCCCCCCGGCCCCTTCACCGCTTCACTCGTCGCCTGGCGTGCTCGTTCCCGCACCGGTAGGGGCAGGTTTCCAACCTGCCCGCTGGGCGGCTGGACGCGAGGGCATATGAGGGGTGTCGGCGTCGCTCCCTCTCCTTCCCCTGGCCCCCTGCCTCTCCCCCGCTGGGGGCGAGGCAGGGGGAGGGCGCGCCCTCACCTTCCCCCCAGCCCCCTTCCTCTCCCCCGCTGGGGGCGAGGAAGGGGGAGGGCGCTGCCTTCCCTTCCCCCTCGCCCCTTCACCGCTTCGCTCGTCGCTCGGCGTGCTCGTTCCTGCCCCTACCATACACTGACGACCTGATCGACGAGCGAAGCGTGGCGTGGGGAGACCGCTGACGGAACAGGAAATGTCACACCGCTGCCCGTGCTACGGAATAGGCGAGTAACCCGCATCTTCTTCACGCTTCTATTTCCTTTCCCTTCTCTACGCACCTCTGCCAGGCATGATGAAACCTTTGAAAAGTCCCACTCTCGAATTAGGAATGTTGACACTCTCATTGACGATACCGGTATAATTGAGGTAGATGCGCTGTCGTTGATATACCATTTGGTGTATTCCTCGTAAGGAGAAATCCGCGTGCTCCACCGCTCCTCATATAAGCAAATTGTCATCCTCGTTATCCTGTGGTGTGTTCTTCCATTCACGATTACAATCGCCGGTAATCCACCTTTTCGGCAGTGGGTGCCAATTATTTTTGGGCCTTCACCTGAGCCGCAATATCTGATCAACGTCCCCTACTTTTCGGTAGCCAGTGTAACCGGTGAACGTTTCGATCAGATGGCGATCTTCTGGTTTGGCCAACTGAGCCGTGATACGAACTACACTGATGTTCGGATTGGTTATAACGACACGGATCTCTACCTATACCTTGCCAGTTTTGATCGTCAGCTCTGGTACGATACAACCCCTTCACCTGCCGATCTGACGGCCTGGGATGCGGCTACACTGTTGATTGATACTGCTAATAGCACCCGGCTGAGCGCTACCAGTTTCCGCTTCGTAGCCCAATTCCGAGGTGATGCTGTCGTTGATCCAGCTTACCAGTTAAGCCAGAGTGCGAGCGGTGGAAGTTGGTCAACGACGACGGTTGCCTTCCATTCAATTCCCGGCTGGCGTGGTGATCGATTGAACGATAACAATGATAGCGAAGATCGGGGCTGGGCAATGACCTTTCGGATACCGTTTGCCAGCCTTGGGCTGAGTGGACGACCAGCCGATGGGACGCGCTGGCGAATAGCGCTGATCGTCCACGACCGCGACAATGCCGCCGGGAATCCGGCAATCCCAGACCAGTCGTGGCCGCCAGGACTGAATGCTGATGTGCCATCTACATGGGGCGGTATCAGGTTTGGTCTCCCGACGTATACGCCTCCGGCCACCGGTTCAGTTCAGGAGTTTCAGATTCGCCATCGCTTGAATGGAGTCACTGTGGTTGATGCCGGGATTGGTGGGGTTAATCCCTATATGTGCGACGATAGCGGCGATTACTGGAATACCTGGGGGAATCGCCCGCCACCTTCAGAACAGGGTGACGTTAGTATTCAGAATCAATCGGATATTGCCGACTGGCCCTGCTTCGCGAAGTACTATATCACCTTTCCGCTCAACACCTTACCAGCAGGTCGTACCGTTATTTCAGCCAGGTTGATTCTGAGCCAGATGGGGAATGCCGAACCCAGTCAGGCCCAACGTTCTCTGATCCAGGCTTTACTGGTTGGTGAAGATTGGAACCCGACTACCATCACCTGGAACAATGCGCCCTTGGTACGTGAAAATGTTGGTTCAGGCTGGGTTGATCCAATTCCGCAAATTCCAGGCTGGAACAACCTTCCCAAGCGTGAGATTGATGTGACGTGGGGATTCGTTCAGGCTTATACTCGTGGTCAACCGATCCGGCTGGCCCTCTATTCTGCCGATAGTGCGTATCACAGCGGAAAATACTTCGTTTCCAGCAACACCGGTGATTGGAACGCCGAGAATCGTCCGACATTAGTTGTGCGACTGTCTCCGTAGGGGGGGTCCAACCTTCTGGCTTTCCCCTTGGCTGCTATCAAGAAAGTGCGCAAAAGTGCGCACACTTCTCTTCCTGCCCCGACGTGTCTTGATGACCACCGTCGTCTCTGACAGGCGTGACTTTCCCGGCTGCGGCGGGGACGGTCCCCGCTGCAGCGCCGCCATTACTGGTCGGACTCGCCACGGGTAGGGCAGTTTCGGTTGCCAGCCGTTTCAGGTTCCGCGCCGCATTGAGGTCACGGTCATGGCGCTCGCCACATTGCGCACACACCCATTCTCGATCGCTCAACGTCAGCGCCTCGTTCTTCCAGCCACACTTGAAACAGAGTCGGCTACTTGGATACCAACGATCGGCGATGATGAGATGAGTACCGTAGCGTTTCGCCTTGTATTCCACCTGCGAGCGGAACACACCAAAGCCAACGTCAGAGATGGCGCGGGCGAGTCTCTCGTTCGCGAGCATCCCCTTGACGTTTACATCCTCGATCACTAACGCTTGGTTTTCGCGGCAGAGTCGGGTCGTGAGCTTATGAGTAAAGTCCGCTCGGAGATTGGCAAGGCGGGCATAGAGCCTTGCCAATGTCGCAGCGGACTTCTGGCGGTTGTTCGAGACCGGCAGGCGCGTTCCTTTGGGCAGGCGGGCATGGCGTCCAAACCCCGCCATCTCTTTGGCGGCTTCCAGCTTGCGGCTGAGACGCCGACCGCGAATCTTGAGGCGACGCAGCGCTGCGTTGAGCGGCTTTGGCGCTTCGATGACTTCGCCGCTGGAGATCGTTGCGGCAGCCTTGATGCCCAGGTCGACGCCGTTGACCTCGTGCGACGTGCGACGCCGATAGCATTGCGCATCGGGCACTTCGACCTGTATTGCCACAAACCAACGATCCGCCGTGCGCGAGACCGTCGCGCCCAGTATCTTTCCTTTGAAGCGCAGTTCCTCGGTCATGGCGACGTCGCCGATCTTGGGCAGGCGGATCGTCTTGCCGTCCAGACGGAACTTGTCGTTGGCTACGTAAAAGCTGTCGCGGCAGCGCCCCTTTTTCTTGAAGCGCGGTGCGTGCGCCTCTTTGCCAGCCTTGAGGTCGGTGAAGAATCTTTCCCAGGCTTTGGCGAGATGGGCAAACGGCTGGGCGTGTGCGTCCCGGTGAATGTCTCGCAACCACGGCCGTCCCTTCTCGTCGAGCCACTGTGGGTCGGTGTATTTGATGGCGTTGAACTGCTTTTTGAGCGCCATTGCGTTCGGCTTGCCGCCTGCTGCGTATTGTTTGTTCCATTCATTGAGCGCCCAGTTCCAGACGCGCCGGGCCGTGCCGCAGGCGCGCTTGAAGTAATCCACCTGCTCAGGAGTCGGACAAAGGGCGATCTTGTGGGTTAGTTGCATCGTTTGGCCTTCTTGGCATTACTCATGACTCGCATCCTGTTTCAGCGCTTCGTTCAACTTTTTTCGATCGTTTCTCAAACCGTATCGCCGAGACGAACAACCGTGCACGATGGTCATCACGTCTTGCACCATTTCCGGTTCGGGAGACAGCCGTTCCTGGGTGAGCACCAGCACTGCGCAGCCATGGGTTTTGGCGTCATGTTCGAACCACTCAACGCCGAAACGGGTGAGGCGGTCCCGGTGCGCGAGGATCAGCATCGTGACGTCCCGTCGCCCGATCTCGTCCATACGGGCCAGCAACCGCTTGCGCGTGACGTTCAACCCGCCGCCCACTTCCTCGATACACTCGACCCCCGCCAATCCCGTCGCCACCACGACCGCTTCCAGCACGTTGCGCTGATTCGCCAGGTCCGGCTTCTGTGCCGCACGCGATACCCGACAGGAGGCGACCGGCGTGGTTGGCGCATGGTTCGCCTGCCGCAAACCGATGAACTCACGGATTTGCGTCTCAGGGGAGAGACGGCGGTTGCTGTCCGTTCGGGCCACCGGAATCAGCCTTCCTTCGCGTTCCCAACGCTGCAACGTCTTGACCGAGACACCAAGGAGTTGTGCGGCTTTCCCTGTGCGCATGGTGTTTTCCATGAGCACCGTTATACACTATCGCGTACTAGAAGTCAAGCTAGAGTCCGGCTCCACCCAGCGCCGGAACAGTTCGACGGTGTAGCGCCACTGCCCATCGTGATTGTGCACCACGTCGTGGCGGCATAGAGTCTGGAGCGCCTGATCGACCGTGCGATCCGGCAACCCACTGATCTCGCACAGCCGGGCAAACGGCAGCCCATCGGGGTGCGGCGCCAGGCAGCGCAGAATGGTCTGCTGCTCCGGCGCGCCATGCTGCGCCTGCCCCCACACACCGGTGAAGTAGTAGCGCGCCTGGTGATAGAAATCGGTGGTGATCACTGCTTCGA
>Ga0272446_1000163_pt1 | contig 98259 bp, 81 predicted proteins | sample YNPCB0061_FD_194587 | JGI IMG/M metagenome (GOLD analysis project Ga0272446, IMG submission 194587) | Hot spring microbial mat communities from Yellowstone National Park, WY, United States - YNP-CB-006-1 | ecosystem: Environmental > Aquatic > Thermal springs > Hot (42-90C) > Sediment | place...
CGCCTCCTCCGGGCGGAGACGGGCAACCCCATCCCTCTGGAGTGTTGGCCAGCCATCAGATGCCAGGCAACAGCGATCAGAGCTTCGCCTATACTCTCCGGACCGGACCGAACAACAAGGTGGCGGGCTTCATCGGCACCGACGCGTCGTTCCACAGCCATCCGGCCGGCTGTACCTTGCGTGGCCCCAACCCGGGCCAAAGTGCGGGGCAGCAGTACACCGTGCAATGAAGCCCTCGCTGAAATGTTCCCGGCGCTGCGCGCGCAAGGCCAAACTGGCCCGGCGCCTCGAACACGTCAAGCGAAATACGAAGAGGATGGTGAAAGAGTAAGGAGGGGGAGGCGGGCATGCGAGGAGAACCAGCGCGGGAGCGGGCGGGCGCGGCAGGATTGCGCCTGGCGCGAGTGTGGTTGCTGGGCTTGCTGGGGCTGGTTCCCGGCTGGGGTTGCCCGTATTGGTACACCACGTCGTATTACAACGACGAACAGGTGTACGCGTCGGGAGTAGTGGGGAATCCGGACTATGGCTTCGGTCTGCACGCCTGGATCCGGTTGTCGGGTCCGGGTGGCTCGGCGGAGGACGATTCGGGCGACGTGTTCGGGTCTTATTCGCTAGCCGTGCACGTCCACGTGAATTACGGGGTCTACGATGGGACTTACCTGACGACGGCGGAATACCATCACGTAATTCCGCCGGCGACCCGTTTCCTGCTGGCGCAGCAACAGCGGCCCCAGGCGGTTCCGCCGTACGTGCAGATCGTGGGAACCACGAGAGGCTCGGGTACCCTTGCCCGGCAGAACGGGAGCGACTCGTTTACGGCCGGGGTGAGAACGTCCGTCGGTTGCAGCGGTCCGGTGACGATCCTTGGTGGCATCGTGCGCCCAACCGACATGCAAGCTACGATCGAAGCGCCCCCTCTGGGCGGAGACGGGCAACCCCATCCCTCTGGAGTGTTGGCCAGCCATCAGATGCCGGGCAACAGCGATCAGAGCTTCGCCTATACTCTCCGGACCGGACCGAACAACAAGGTGGCGGGGATCATCTTCGCCGAAGCATGGTTCCACAGCTATCCGGCCGGCTGTACTTATCGTGGTCCCTCGCCGGGGTCGGGCGGGAGCGCGGGGCAGCAGTACACGGTGCAGTGAAGCCCACCCGGAGATCTCCGGAAGCTTGCTGACGGCGGGGAGGGGCCAGGCTCGGCCGCTGTCGTCCTGTGCGTCCGCCATTGCGGCCACCGCCCGGAAAGAGAAGCGGCCCCGGCCGCGTAAGGACGGGCCGGCGAGTTCACCGTCTGCGGTGGGGACTGCGGAGCTGGACAATCTCCCGCACCTTTAACGGCAGGCGGGGAAGGACGGCGGCCAGTAGTTTGTATTTCCAGTTGGGCACCACCAGCCATTGGCCGCGTTCAAGTCCGCGCAACGACGCCGCGACGACGTCTTCGGCGCGCAGCCAGAGGCCGCGCGGAATCGACTGGCGGTCCACGCCCATCACATCGTGAAACTCGGTGTAGGTGAATCCAGGGCACAACGCCTGGACCACTACGCGGGAGCCGCGGGCCTTCAATTCCAGGTGCAACCCTTCGGTGAAGGCGTTCATCCACGCCTTGGTGGCGCAATAGCTGACGTTGCCGGCGCTGCGCGCGAACGCGGCCACGGACGAGACATTAATGAGGGCGCCGGCATCGCGCCGGATCATGCCCGGCAGGGCGGCGTGCGTGAGCCGGAGCGTGGCCAGCACGTGGAGGCGGTGCATTTGCTCCTGGGTGGCGTAGGCGGTTTCGGCAAAGTCGCCGCGCGTGCCGAAGCCGGCATTGTTGATCAGCAGGTCCGGCGGTGCCGCCGCCAGACGGTCCGCGAGGCGCTGGAGCGCGGAGTCGTCCGTCAGGTCGGCGGCGACGCACTCGACGGCGGCGCCGGGGAGCGCGGCGGCAAGATCGTGGAGGCGATCGAGGCGCCGGGCGATCAACACTAAGGCGTAGCCGCGGGCGGCCAGCGCGCGCGCGAACTCCGCGCCGAGGCCGGCCGAGGCGCCGGTGATCCAGGCAAGGCGGGACATGGCTTCGAGTGTCGCAGATCTCACGCCCGGCGGGCGAGCGTTAGAATCGCGGGTGAGATGCGTCCCGAAATCATCGAACACGGCCCGGCGTCCGCCATGCCCGGAGGATCGCGGCCGGCCGGCGCGTGGGAAAACCGGTTGGGCCAGGGGAGCTGGCCGCCGTGCTGATCCCGCGGGTGGCCGCGCCTCTGCGCGTAGGCGCCGCGCTGTGGACTCTGGCGGCCGTGTGGTGGGGCGCCATGCACAGCGGCGCGGCCCGCGCCTGGTTTCACGACGACGATCTGGACACGCTTTCCTACGCCGGCGAGATTCCGCTGCGCGACTACGGCCGCTATCTGCTCTCGCCGCGGTTCCAGCCCAACAATTTCCGCCCCGCGGCCATCCTGACCTACCGGACGCTCCACGAGGCCTTCGGGCTGGATTACTCCAAATGGGTCCTGGCGCTGCAAGCGGTCCATTGGTTGAACGTGGGGATGCTGTGGATGCTGGCGCGCCGCGCGGGGGCCGGGCCGGTGGCCGCCTCGGCGGGCGCGCTGGTCTTCGCGTTCCACCCGGCGCTGTTCGACCAGGCCTGGAAAGCCATGTACCTGATGGATCTGGGCTGCGGGACGTTTTGCCTGGCCAGCCTGCTGGCCTACGCCCACCGCCGCTGGTTCCTCAGCTTCGCCGCGTTCTGGCTGGCGTACAAGATGAAGGAAGTGGCGGTGATGCTCCCGGCGGTGCTGTTGCTGTGGGAGATGTGGCTGGGCGGGCGGCGTCCCTGGAGAGCCGCGCCGTTCCTGCTGGTCTCGCTTTCTTTCGGCCTGCAAGGCATTTTGCTGAATCCTCACTGGGATGACGCGTATGCGCTGCGTTTCACCGGGGAGGCGCTGGCGGCGACCGTGCCGTTTTACGTGGCGAAACTGGGACCTTGGCTGCTGGCCGGATGCGCGTTGGCGCTGGTGCTCGCCTGGCGGCGTTCGCCGGGACTGCGCCTCGGCTGGGCGGCGCTCGTCTTGTTCCTGATCCCCATGCTGGTTTTGCCCGGAAGGCTTTTTGCGGCGTACTGCTACGTGCCCGCCGCCGGCCTGGGGCTGGCGGTGGCCTCTGTCGCGGCGTTGGATCTGGCCGTGCCGGTGGCCGCGGTGGCCGTGCTACTGGCGTTCGCCTCGGTGCGCGAGTTGCGGCCCTACCGGCGCGCCACGCTCGAGGCGACGGCGCGCTACCGGACCTACTTCTCCGCGCTGGCGGCGGAAAAGCCGCAGCTTCGAGAAATCCGTCGGGTTCTTTATGACGGGCTGCCTTCGGGGTTTCACGAGTGGGGACTGTCCGGCTCGTTGCGCTACCTGCTGGGCCGGCAGGACACCGAGCTGCTCGCAGCCGCGCGCGCGAATCCGGCCGAGTTCCTGCGCCAGGGCGGGGGAGCGTACCTGCACTGGGAAGATCCGCCGGGGCGGTTGCACGTGGTTACCCGCCGTCCGGAAGCGCCGCCCGCGCCTTACCTGCGTATGGAGCCCGCGATGGCATTCTGGCAGCTTGGCGAGGGCTGGTATGAGCTGGAAACGAACTACCGCTGGATCGGCGCGCGCGCGGCGGCGGAACTTACCCAACCCGCGGGCGCGGCGGTTTTCGAACTGCGGGTGAACGTGAGCGCCAGCCTGCATCCGGAAACCGGCCCCATTCGGGTTACCGTAATGCTGGACGGCGAACCGGTGGAGCCTCCATTCCGCTTCTCCTCGCCGGGCTGGGTCACCATGCGGCGGCCGGTGAAACCGTTGGCGGCGCCGCGGGCGCGGCGCGTGGTACTGGAAGTGGATCCGGTCCGCCGCTTTGGCGGCGACCAGCGCGAGCTTGGCATCGCCGTGGGCGCGTTGGGGTTCCCGCCGGCGCAAGGTCTACAATAGCGGCTATGTTCCGCCGCTCCCGGCTTGTCTGGAGTTCGCTGGCCGCGCTGGCTGCCGCCGCGCTGGTGCTGGCGTCCCTGCCGCTGGTGATTCTGTGGCCTTTGTTTGATCAGCCTCCGGCCCTGCTGCGTCTCGCGTACCTGGCGCGCGCGCATGGCGTGGCGCTGACCTTGGCTCTGCTGACGGGTTTCGTCGCCGTAGCGGTTCGCGGGTGGTCCACCGTCCGGCCGCGGCCGGGCTTGCTGGCGGCCTTGCTGCTCCCGGTCCTGGCGAGCGTAGGACTGAAGACGGTCAATGTGGCCGAACTGATCTTTGCCCCGGCGGATGGCACCCGCATGGTCCCCGTCGCCGAGGGGCAGGACATTGCGGACTCGGATATGGTGCTGGGCGTCTCGATCGCCGGCGCAGCTCGCGCCTACCCGGTCCGCTACCTGGCCTTTCACCACATGATCAACGACCGGCTCGGGGGCGTGCCCATTCTGCCGACATATTGAATGCTCTGTCACACCGGTCTGGTGTGGGAACGGCGGGTGGACGGCCGGGAACTGCATTTTCGCCTGGGCGGCATCAACCATCAGAACTTCCTTATGTCCGATGAGGAGACCGGAAGCTGGTGGCAGCAGGTCAGCGGCGAATGCATCCTGGGCCCGCTGAAAGGAAAACGTCTGCGCCGCGTTCCCAGCGACGAAGTCACTCTGGCTATCTGGCGCTCCGAGCATCCCGACTCGACTATCGTCCGCTTCGACGCGCGGTATCTTCACCGTTACCAGCCCTCCGATTGGGAACAGCGCGTGGCGGGAATTCCCACCGTCGGCGCGGCGGACGGCGTGCTGCCGCCGCGGGCGTTGGTCGCCGGCGTCGAGCATCACGGCGAAGCGGCGGCCTACCCGCTGGACCTTCTCCGGCAGGCAGGCTCCGTGCCCCACATTTTGGGCGGGCGGCCGGTGGTGGTTTTGCTGGGCCCCGACGGCAAGAGCACGCGCGCGTTCGAACGGGTGGCCGGCGGCCGCGAACTGGATTTGTACCGGGAGGCCGGCGGCGCCCGCTGGTGGATCGACGCGCAGACCGGCAGCCGTTGGGACTTCACCGGACGCGCGGTATCCGGTCCTCTCGCGGGCAGCCAATTGCCGAAACTTCAGACGTCGGTCGAATACTGGTTCGACTGGAAGCGGTATCATCCGCGCACGCGCGTGTACCGCGCGGGCCGGTAGGGCCCGGAGCGGCGGCTACGACAGAAAGGCCTGCAAACGTTCCACCTGTTCCGGCAGTTTCCCGGCGACGTTGACCGCCTCGTGCGGGTCTTTCTCCAGGTCGTAGAGCAGGTACTCCGGCGAACCGGTCCGGGGGACGCCTCCTTGCCCGGCGGGATCGAAGCCCCGGATGAGCTTGTAGCGTCCGTCGCTGGCCATCCGCCACCCGCCCAGTCCCGAGCGCACGGCCTCCCGGTGCGTGCGGGCGTCGCCGCGCAACAACGGGCGCAAGGACCGGCTGTCCATGTCGCGCGGCGCGGGTACTCCGGCCAGGTCGAGAAAGGTTGCGGCCAAGTCGATGTGGCTGACCAGCGCGTCCGAGACCCGTCCTTCCTGCACCTGCGGGCCGGCCAGGACCAGCGGCACGCCCACCGACGGCTGGTAGGGCACGGACTTCCCCCAACGATTGTGGTCGCCCAGCATCTCGCCGTGATCGCTGGAAAACACGACCAGGGTATTGTCGAGCTCCCCCCGGCGCCGCACCTCGTCCAGGTACACGCCCAGCCAGCGGTCGATGTTCTCGCACATCGCCGCATAGTTCTGGCGCAGCAGATTGTGGATCTCGGGCGTCAACTGGGTGGAGCCGAAAGGCTGCGGGAACGTGCGGCCGCGGCAGGTCTTTTCCATGGTCCGGGTGATGTCCACGGGATTGTGCGGACCCACGAAGTTGACGACGAGGTGCCAGGGACTGCCCCGGCGGACGGCGCGCAACAATTTCAGTCCGTTTTCGGCCACCCAGTTGTCGCAATAGTCGGAGTCAGACAGCGGCGTAGGGGCAGTGTTGCTGTAGCCTTCGATGCCCCGTCGGCGGGCGAAGTCGGCCACGTGCGTAGCGGCCAGGCCCTTGGCGTGGAGGTAGGCCATGTAAGGGCCTTGGGGACGGAGCGCGCCGCTCCGGATGGCGTCGAACTTGCCCTCGTTGTCGATGCCGTCGGTAAAGCCCCACTCGGCCAGGCGGGTGCGTCCGTCGAGCCCCCAAATGGGTGACTTCTTGTGCAGATCGAACTTGCCACAGCCGGCCACGTGGTAGCCGCGGTCACGCAGCAGGCGGTAATAGGTGACGCGGTCGAGCGGGAAGTCATAGCTGTTGCTTGGCACGCCGCAGCGCTCGTACTCGGCACCTGCGGCCAGGCACGCGCGGGAGGGCGCGCAAACCGGCGAGGCCACTACCGCCCGCGAGAAGGCGACGCCGCGCCGCATGAGCGCTTGCAGGTTCGGCAGGCGGAGCGGCAACTCGCGATGGAGCGGCGTCCAGTCATAGCGCCATTGGTCGGGAAAGAAAAAAAGGATGTTGGGCGCCCGGCTCTCGCGTGGCGGGCGGGCTTGAGTGGCGCCCAAGGCGGTCAAGGAGAACTGCCGCCGGGTCAGGGAAGCAGGCACGCTGCCAAGGTAGCATGGCGAGCGCGCCAAGCCACCCGTGCCGCTGCCTGTCCTGAGCCGCGGGCGCGACGCTAACGCCAGAAGCCGCCGACCCACACAAAACCGCCGCGCCGCGGCGCCCAGTAGCCGGGAACCCAGACCGCCCGGGCCCGCGGCGGCCGCGCCCAGTACCCTCTGGTCCAGTGATAACGCCCGCGGTCCCAGCGGTAGAAGCCCGGAATCCACACATAGCCGGGGCCAGGACACGCGAACCTCACCTCGCGCGGCGGGGGAGGCGGACCAAACCGCACGAAGGCTTGCCCCGCGCGCGCTTCGGCCGCCGCCAGCGCCAGAACAAACATACCTGCTGCGAACAGTTTCTTCATGGTGTGCTCCCCTCGAGTCCACGCCGGACTCAACGGGGCAGGATGCACGCCAGCGGCCAAGTGGGAAATGATTGATCCTGCTTGGCTCGCGCTTCCCGTGCGTTGCCGGATGGTGGCTGAAAACCACCGCTGCGCTTCGGTTGCACCACGCCGTCAGGCGTACTCGTCCGGAATCAGGCAGCCGGCCCGCTCGCAGTCGTGCCGGCGCACGCACTGGACGCCGTCTTCGATCAGCGCGTCGAGGTGCGCCCGGCTGAAGTCGAGCATCCCCGCCACGCCGCCCAGGTTGCCCGGCGGAGGGTGATAGCGGTGCACCGTCACCGGGCGGTACAGGTCGCCGGTCCGCCGGCGGCGCGCCACTCCCGCTACCGTGTTCGTAAATCGCGCCCGGTCCAGGTCTGCCGAGACATTGCCGGCCACCGCCGCCACCAAAAACCGTTGCAGCACCTCGACGGTGTTGCTCGGGTCGCGCAGGGGCAACAGATCCAAATCCGGATTCAGGCAAATCAGGTGGATCACGTCGGCGCCGGCGTCGATGGCGGGATTGAGCGGGCTGTTCATCACGACGCCGCCGTCCACGTAAGGATCGCCCTCCGGCGGAATCGCCACCGGCGGAAACACCCCGGGAATCGCAGCCGACGCCAGGACAGCCAGGCGCGCGTTCTCTTCGTCGATCTCGACTTCGTCGCGGCCAGGGTGGGGCGGCCGCCGGCCCGCCGGATGGCAGGTGAACAGCCGCAAGTGTCCGGTCCGCCAATCGGTAGCGGCGAGTTTGAGCACGCGCGGCGACGCGCGGAGCTGCGCGTAGGAGATATTGCGGGCCACCAGTTGCTTTAGCGGCTCGGTGGACAGCAGCGAGCTGACATCGAACATTCCCGCCAGCCGCGAGCTGATCGGCTCGCGGGAAGTAGCCAGGTGGACGGCGCGCCGCGAGAAATCCATGGTCAGAAACGCCGCGTCCTCGAGCAACTCTCCGAGGGCCTGCAAGCCGCCGCGCCGCATCGCGCCGGGATCGAGATAGCGGAGCAGGTCGCCGCGGATCCGGAATACGCCGTTGTTCTGTAAATCGCCCGCCACCTGCTTGCGCCAGACTTCGATCAGATGGTCCGCGGCCTGGCGGAGCGTCCGCTCCGGCGTCAACGTGCAGGCCAGCACGGCCGCGTTGAACGCTCCCACCGACGTGCCCGTCAAGATCTCCGGCGTGGGCAGGACAGGGTCTTCGGCGAGTTGCCGGACCACCCCGAGTTCGAAAGCGCCCAGCGCTCCTCCGCCCGACAGCACCAGCGCGTGGCGGAAGGCAGGTTTGGCCGCTTGCACCACCGAGAACAACAGGCCGTCGGGATCGCGGTAGACGGCGAATGCGCCGAACTCATCAGCGCGGGGCGGCTGCGCGCATTGCACCCCTTGCGCCGTGGCTCGCTCGTGGAACGCGGCTAAGTCCGGCACGCCGAAGCTGGGGTAGCAGTGCCCCGGCGCGGGTGCGTCTTCCCCCTCCCCCTGGGGAAGCTGCCGGCCGGCGCGCCGCTCGTCGAGCAGGATCAAAGTGGTCCCCTGGATGCCCACCCCGACGCCGCCCATCCGTGACGCCAGCGCGAACTCCCGGCGCGGCAGACCAAGCTGGTCCACGTAAAACCGCACGGACCGCTCGAGATCGTCAACAAAAACGATGACGTAGGGAATCCGGTCGTACACACCGCCGTGGCCGCGCATGGGCCTCGATTCTAGCAGCCCGGGTCTGCCTGGCGCGCTTGCCCGCCGCCTCGCCCGGCGTACAATCGAAGATCACCGGCCCGCGCGGCGCGTGGTTCGCGCCGGGCCGTGGGAACAGAGAGGAAACGCATGCGAAGCCCACTGCTGTATTTCGCGCGAGGGCTGCTGCTGTTGGCGCTGGCGGCCACGGCCTTGCCGCAGGACCGCGCGGACGCCGAACGCCGGCAGCGCGAAAACCACGAATACGTCAAGGCGCACTACACCAAGTCCGAGCACCTGGCGCCCATGCGCGACGGCGTGCGCCTGTTCGTGCAAGTCTACACGCCCAAGGACACGTCTCAGTTATACCCGATCTGGATGATGCGCACGCCGTACACCGTGGCTCCGTACGGCTCCGGCAATTACCGCCAGATCCTCGGTCCCAATGAAAAATGGATGCGCGAAGGATTCATCTTCGCCTACTGCGACGTCCGGGGCAAAGGCAAGTCGGAGGGTGCCTTCGTCAATGTCCGGCCGGTGATCGCAAACAAAGGAGCGCGGGACATCGACGAGACGACGGATACGTACGATACGATCGAATGGCTGCTCAAGCATGTGCCCGGCCATAATGGCCGCGTCGGCATCTCCGGCATCTCCTACCCGGGCTTCTACGCCATGATGGGCGCCATTGGCGCGCATCCGGCTCTGCGCGCCGCCTCGCCCCAGGCGCCCGTGTACGACTGGTTCATCGGCGATGATTTCCGGCACAACGGCGCGCTTTTCCTCGCCCACGCGTTCAACTTTTTCGCGCGGTTCGGCCGCAAGAAGCCGGGCGAACACGAAGTGCAGGGACCGCAGTTCGATTTCGGCACGCCCGACGGTTACGATTTCTTCCTCCGCGCGGGCCCTTTGAGCAATATCGACGAGCGGCATTTCAAGGGGCAGATCGAATTCTGGCGGGAGCTCAACGAGCACGATACCTACGACGAATTCTGGAAATCCCGGGTGGCGCGCCCGCACCTGGTGAACGTAAAGCCGGCGGTATTGACCGTGGGCGGCTGGTTCGACGCCGAGCACGTCTACGGCCCCCTGAAAGTGTTTGAGGCCATCGATCAACAAAGTCCCGGAACGCAGAATACGCTGGTGATGGGGCCCTGGTCGCACGGGCAGTGGTCGGGAGACGACGGGCTCTTTCTTGGCAACGTCCATTTCGACGCCAAAACGGGCGAGTTCTACCGGGAGTCGATTGAGCTGCCCTTCTTCCTCTATCACCTGAAGGAGAAAGGCGACGGGAAATTCCCGAGGGCCTGGATGTTTGAAACGGGGCGGAACCAGTGGCGCAAGCATGACGCCTGGCCGCCGCGGGAAGCCCGGCCACGTACATTCTTCTTTCAGGCAAAGGGCCGCCTGGGCGAGACCGCGCCCGCCGCGGGCAGCGGAGATTTCGACGAATACGTGAGCGATCCCGCCAAGCCGGTGCCCCATCGCGCGGACATTTCCACGCAGATGACTTACGAGTACATGACCGATGACCAGCGTTTCGCTTCCCGGCGCACCGACGTATTGACTTACCGCACCGAGCCGCTGGAATCCAGCCTGACCGTGGCCGGGGGCATCCAGGTGAAGCTGTGGGTGTCCACGACCGGCACGGACGCGGACTTCGTCGTGAAACTGATTGACGGCTATCCGGGCGACTATCCCAATCCCGATCCGAATCCCCGCCGCGTGCAGATGGGCGGCTACGAACAGCTCCTACGCGGCGAGCCGTTCCGTGGGCGCTTCCGCAACAGCTTTGAAAAACCGGAGGCGTTCGTGCCCGGCCAGCCGGCCAGCATCGCCTTCGAGATGCCGGATGTGTATCACACCTTCCGGCGTGGGCACCGGATGATCGTGCAGGTGCAGAGCACCTGGTTCCCCCTCGTCGACCTCAATCCTCAAAAGTTCATGAAGATCTTCCACGCCCGCGCCGCGGATTTTCAAAAAGCCACGCAGCGGGTGTACCGTGCGCCGCGCATGGCTTCCTCGGTGACGGTAAAGGTGTTGCCATGAGGCGGCGGACGTTTCTCGGCGCGTCGGCGGCAGGGACGCTGGCGGCCGCCGTCCCCGCCTGGGCGCAACGCCACCGGAATCTGTTCAACGGCGACTGCTGCGTCTACTTCTACAACCCGGAAATCTGGCAGCCGGAGGGCCTGCCCTACTCGGCCAAGGCCATTCATCGTTTCCTGGACGTGCTGGCCGCCAGCGGCGTCGACACGTTCGTGCTGAACCCTAGCGGGCAGAAAGCCTGGTATCCCAGCCGGAAACTCCCCACCATTCTCGACGGGTACCGCCGCGGGGACCGCGAGTTCTTCCGGCCCCACGCCGAGGGTCTGGAGACGCCGCCGGAACGCATGGACGAATACCTGGACGAAATGACCCGGTTTCAGAATCTGTACCTCGACCTAGCCGAAGCGGGCGTCGACTGGTTCGCCGAGTCGATTCGCGAGGGGCGCAAGCGCGGCCTGGCAGTGTGGAGTTCCATGCGGATGAACTCGATGCACGGGGCGGGCAATCCGGAGGGCAGCTATTTCAATTGCCCGCTCTTCCGGGAAGCCAAATACCGGCTGAGCGGACGTACGGTGGATCCGCAGGCGGGCGTGGAGAAGAGCTGGATGGCGCTGAACTACGCTCACCAGGCGGTGCGCGATTTCCAGTTCGCGCATCTGCGCGAGCAAGTGCTCGATTATGGGGCTGGCGGCCTGGAACTCGACTGGCTGCGCGATCCGCACTGTCTGGAGCCCCCGGCGTCGCGCAAGGACCTGGACCTGATGACCGCGTGGATCCGCGAGGTGCGCGCGCTGACCCGGGAGCGCGCCCGGCGGTCGGGCGAACCCTGTCCACTCGGGCTGCGCATTCCCGCCAACCTCGACTATCTGCGGGTGATCGGGCTCGACGTGCGCCGCTGGGTGAAGGAAGGCCTGGTGGACTTCCTCAATCTCAGCAATTACTGGCAAACGCCCTGGGATATCGCCTATGACCGGCTGCGCGACGAACTCGGTCCGGACGTGGTGTTCTACGGCGTCATCGAAGGCTCGCCCAACCCCTTGCCGTGCGACGCGCCTTCGCTGCGTTCCCAGGCGGCCAAGGTGATGAACCTGGCCGAGCAGCAGCAGCGCGGCGATAATCTGCGCGACGCGCCGAAGCGGCGCGAAGACCTGTTCCTGTCGATGCGCTACATTGGCGCCTGCCCCGAGTTGCTGCGCGGCAATGCCGCCGGCAAGCTGGCGTTGGGCGCGGCCGGCATCGAGACGTTCAATTTCTTCGTCACCGACCAGGTGCGCATCCCGGGTCTGCGGGCCGATTACGGAGCGCTGCGCCATCTGCACGACCTGGCATGGCTGCGGGGCAAACCGAAGCAGTATTGTTTTTCCCTCCTGCACACGCGGCCATCCTTGATCTGGGAGACGCCGGCGCAGTTGCCGGTGCTGTTGGAGCCGCGCTGGCGGCGGGAGTTCCGCCTGCCGATGTGCGCTGAGCCCCAGGGGCGCGGGTTAACCCTCACGTTGCAGGTGGTGCTGGACCGGCCGTCGCCTTTGCCGCGGCTGGGCGTCAGCTTCAATGGCGGCTGGCCGCTTTTCGACGGACGTCCGGCGCGGGAACTGCTGTTTCCCGCCGGGCCGTTCACCCACCATCCGGCGGACCGGGCGGCGCTCGATTTCTCCCTGCCGCTCGAGGAGATCCGCGAGGGATGGAACACGCTGCTGGTGGCCAATGAATCCGCCGCCACGGTCAAAATCGTCTCGCTCGAACTCGCCGTTCGGCAAGCGCCGCTGCGCCGCCGGGCGTGAAGTCAGGGGCTGGAGCTGAGCACCTGGCGGACGCGGTGGGCGAGTTCGGTTACCAGGAAGGGCTTCTGGAGAAAATGGATGTCGTCCGGCGGGAGGCCGTGCCGTCCCAACGCTTCCGCGGCGTATCCCGACATGTAGAGCACGCGAAGTCCGGGACGCAGGCGGCGGAGTTCACTGGCCACGGCCGGTCCGTCGCCGCCAGGCATCACGACATCGGTCAACAGGAGGTGAATCTCGCCGGGGTGGTGCGCGCAGAGCCGCTCGGCTTCGGCGGCGTCGGCGGCTTCCAGCAGGTGATAGCCGTAGCGCTTCAGCGCGTGGCAGATCATCCGGCGCAGCGAAGGCTCGTCCTCCATCACCAGAATGGTCTCGCTCCCCTCGGCGTTGTCGGTGGGCGCGGGCGCTGGCTCTGGTTCTGGCGGCGCCCCCGCGCGGGACATCGGCAGGAAGATTTCCACCCGCGTGCCCCCGCCAGGTTTGCTGTCCACCCGGACGAAGCCTTGATGCTGCCGCACGATGCCATACACCGTGGGGAGTCCAAGCCCGTTGCCTTTGCCTGGCTCTTTCGTCGTGAAGAAAGGCTCAAAGATTCTGGCCAGCGTGGCGGCGTCCATGCCGTGCCCATTATCGGCGACGGTCAGCCGGACAAACTGGCCTGCTTCCACCCCCGCGGGGAGACACGCAGCGTCCGGTTCCAGATGCACGTTCGCGGTGCTGATCACTACCTCGCCCCCGCGGTCGCAGGGGAGCGCGTCGCGGGCGTTCAGCGTCAGGTTGATCAGCACCTGCTCGATTTGGGTCGGATCGGCGAACACCGGCCAAAGCTCCGGTTCCAGCGCGAACAGCAAACGGGTGTGTTCGCCTCCCAGACTGCGCAGCACGGGCGCCAGATTGGTGATGAGGGCATTCAGATGCAGCGCTACCGGCTGCATCATCTGGCGGCGTCCCAACGCCAGCAGTTGCCCGGTGAGCGCGGCGGCGCGCTCGGCGGCCGCCAGGATCTGTTCCACCGGCGCGCGCACGCTGTCCGAGGCGCCGGGTTGCCTGGCAAGCAACTGCGCCGCACCAATGACTACGGTGAGCAGATTATTGAAGTCGTGCGCGACGCCTCCGGCCAGTTGACCGACCATGTGCATCTTCTGGGCCTCGAGAAGCTGCCGCTCCAGATGCAGGCGTTCCGTCACGTCGGTGAGGAAGGCGACCGTGAGGCGGCGTCCGGCCACCTCCACGCTGGCCAGCGCGATCTCGACAGGCAACTCGACGCCGTCGCTCCGCAACGCCGTCCACGGGTGGCCGGACCAGGGTTCCAGCGCGCTAGGCGGCGCGAGGTTGCCCGCGCGGAGAGGGTGGCCTTCCGGCGCTGAGGGCGCCAGCACCTCCACCCGCCGGCCGGCCAATTGGCCGCCGCGGTAGGCAAACATCCGCTCGGCCTGCGCGTTGGCCAATGCGATGATCCCGCCCTCGTCAAAGGCCACAATCGCCTGCGGCGAAGCGTCCATGAAGGCGCGAAAGGTGGCCTCGCTCTCTCGCAAAGCCGCGACCGCCAGTTTGCGGGCCGTGATGTCCCGCAGGCTGGCTACCCAAAACGGCTCTCCATCCCACTCCACTTGCCGCGCGCGCATTTCCGCGAACACGGTTTGTCCGTCCGGACGGGAGATGTCCACTTCGGATTCGTCGCCGCCACCCACCGGATAACCGAAGGATGAGCCGACGAGTTCCTCGAGCGGACGCGCGAACAGCTCCGCCGCCGCAGGGTTGGCGTAGCGAACCATACCCTGGCGGTCAATCAGCAAAATGGCGTCCGCCACACTGTCGGCGAGGCGGCGGGAACGGCCGTCGCGGAAGAACGGGGGCGCTGATTCAACCATCAGCAGGCCGGCCCCTTTCTCCGCGCCTCCGGACAAGCGTCATGAGAACAAGCCGCTGACCCGGTCGATCTCTTGCATGCGGGCCAGGTGGGGGTGGCCCGAGAGCACGCCGGAAACCTCGCGGAAGGGGTCGCCGATGTGCATGCCCGCGCCGTCGATCGTGAATTCGCGAATCACCTTTTCGTGCGCCGAACCGCGCATCTTCAGCACGGTGACGCCCCGGCGAATCTCCCCGAACATCTCGATGTAGCGAAGCAGAATAATCGAATCCGTGATCGTGGAAATATGCGCCTCGGTCACCGAGGCGGCGCCCATCAGTGTCGAGGTGGTCGAGGTGAACAGCCCGGTGATCTCTTTATGTTTAATGAACGAGGTCAGCGCGATCACAAACTCCCGGAAAGATTTGGGCGTGGAGACACGTTCGAGCGCCGACAGCGAATCCACCGCCACCCGCTGCGGCTCGAATTCGTTAATCAACTTGCGCATGTTCACCAGGTGATCTTCCAGCGGCGCCGTTTCCGGATACTCGCAAACCACCCTCAGCAATCCTTCGCGCTCCATTTGGCCAAAATCGACTCCCCAGCCGCTGGCGTTGCGGAAGAGTTGCTCGCGGCTTTCCTCGAACGCGAAAAGGAGACAGCGCTCCTGGTGAAAGCAGCCACCCTTGACGAACTCGGTGGTGGTCAGCGTCTTGCCCGTGCCGGTGGCGCCGGAGACCAAGACGATGGAATCCCGGAACAGACCGCCGCCGCACATCGCATCGAGGGAGGCGTTGCCGCTGGTAATCCGGCGATCCGACGAGCGCTGTTTCAACTCGATCGCCGAAAGCGGCACCACCACGATCCCCTCCTGGGGAATCAACGAGAGCGGGAATTCGCCGCGCTGGTGCGCCGCGCCCCGCAACTTGAGCACTTCGATGGTGCGGCGCCGCTTTTCTTCCTCGAGGGCGTTGCGCAGAATGATGACGTTGTCGGCGACAAACTCTTCTACGCCGTAACGCGCGATGTCTCCGTACTCCTCGGTGCGCTCGGAAGTCATCACCGTGGTGACCCCCATCTGCCGCAGCGCCCGCGCCAGCCGGTGCAACTCGCGCCGCACGGTGGCGCGGTCGTGGAACTGCGTGAACACCGCACCGAGCGAGTCCATCACCAGCCGCCGCGCGCCAATCTGCCGCACCGCCGCCTCCAGCCGCGCCAGCAACCCGCCGAAATCGAAGCTGCCGACGTAGGTCACCTCGTCTTCCGAATGCAGGGAGGCGTCGACGAACCGCCAGCGGCCCTCCGCCTCCCAGCGGGCAATGTCCCAGCCCATGCTCGCGTTGTTGACGCGGATATCCTGCGGCGACTCCTCGAAGGTCACAAAGACCCCAGGTTCCTCAAAGCGGCGGATGCCCTCCGCCAAGAACTGGCACGCAAAGATCGTTTTGGCGCTCCCGGCGGTGCCGGAAACCAGCGTCGTCCGGCTTTTGGGCAGTCCGCCATAGGTGATTTGGTCCAGCCCGCTGATGCCGGTTTGCAACTTGCCGAGCGGCGCGGGCGCAGTTGTCTGAGTCATGACCGTTCTCGCTTAGGGTGTTCCTCCGCGCGCAGCCAGAGACCGAGAGCCGTCAGCACCCCCCGGGTGTCCGAAAGATCTCCAATAATCCGCCGCACCGGAGGAGGGGATTGCTTGATCAGCGTGGGAGTCGCCAGGATGCGGTCCGTTTCCGCGGCCTCGGGTTCCTCCAGCACGTCGACGATGACAATTTCGCAGGCGTGACTTTTGAGTTCGGTTTCGCACAGACGCCGGAGCTGATAAATCGCCCGCTCTGAACGCGGCGTGCGCCCCGTTACAAACAGTTTCAGGAGCAGTTTCATGCGGAGGCACCCGGTTCAGCGCTGCGGCAGGTCATCAGAACGTCCGGCAAAGTCACGCGAATCCACGCAATAATTCCGATAGTAAGACGCCAGATATCCCATCAGTTCCACCAGCATCAAGCGTCCTTCCTCCAAGTAAATCTGGGCCTTCTGCCGCGAGGCGGCCGCCAGTTTCCGCCGCATCGCGTGCACGTGCACGTCCACAACATCGCGAGGCCGCGCCCGCAGGAGGCCCAATTCGTTCGCCAGTTCGCGCAAGCGGCCCGGCACGGCGCGTTCCACCCGGTAGCCGCGCTCGAGCAGGGCGGCATCCAGCAGCTCCCCGAGCCGGGCCGCCATTTCCTCAAACACCTCCGGCGCCTGGTCACGGATCGAGTATTGGCCAAAGAAATGCGCCGCCACTTCGGTACGCTCGACGCCGCGATACTCCTCCAGCGCGTCCATCTCCCGCCCTTGGCGGGCGCTGTCGAATTCGCCGGCTCCCGTCACATCGGTGTGGCTGACCAGCAGCCACCGCCGGCCGGCGGCGGCCAGCGGTTTCACTCGCATCAAAAACCAGCGCTGGTCACCCCGCGCGTGCAGCGGATAGCCTAATTCGAAGCTGCCTTTCTCTCCGGCCAGCACCGCTTGCATCCCCGCCTTGGCCTGCGCGACGCGGTCCGGCGAAGGGCCCAGGAGCCGGCCGCACACTTCGACAAGATTGGCGTCGCCGCCTTTCGCCGCCTCGAGACCAGCTTCTCTTTCCCGCATAAAGCCCAGCCATGCCGGATTGGTGGCGCGGATCCGCCACTCGTCGTCCGCCACCGCAAGGGGGATATCCAGGGCGGCGAACAAAGCTGGGTACAGAGCGTCCTCTTCCGACGGATTGCCCGCCGATTCCCGCCCGCCCGTTGCGTCCTGCCACATCCCAGGTAAATTCCCGCTTGCGAACGGCTCGCACCGCTTGCTGGAAGCCGCTTCACCGATGAACATGTTTGGAAGAGGCGACGCTATTCCGGTCCGGTCAGATTTCGATGGACAGCGGAGCCGCCACTCTCACCAGTCTACTCTAAAACCTTCGGCCGGGCGGCCGCAAAAAGGGGTAGATTTCTGTGGGAAAGATCCTCCTTACCGGTGGATGCTCAGAATCGAGTTGTCCGGATCGAGCGCCACCCGCACGGGCGCTTGGCCGAGCTTGAGCTCAAATGCGGTCGGTTCGGTAGTGACACGAAAAACACGCCTGATTTTTTTCGTTCGACTGAAATGAATGTCGACAGGCACCTGGAAAACCGCCTCTTCGGACACCCCGGCCGCCGAGAGCGTACCCGTGACCCGGACCGCCGGGGCTTTCCCGCGGATTTGGTACTTCAACTCGAAGGCCGGAATCCCGGTCGAGTAGACCCAGTGATCGAAGAAGGCTTCCAACTGAGCGTCGGGAGATTTGGGCGGAAGAAACTCCGCAGCGGTCCGGCGGAACTGGTCGATCGCCAGCGCCTGGCCGGAGAAGCGGCGGCGCAGTTCTCCCAGCATCTGGAGAAAGGCATCGTCGCCCATATTTCGCCGCAGCATGTGCAGGATCCAGGAACCCTTTTCGTAGGTGATGGTGCGCCACGCCTGGCCGCTCTGAGAGGTGACCAGGCGCGCGCCGAACGCGATGGGACCGGTCGCGTCCACCGGCTTGCCAGCCTCGTCCTTGGCCAGCAGGTGCGCCCGGTAGGCGTCCAAGATCTCCTCCAGCACCCGGCGCCCCTGCTTCTTTTCCAGGAACAACAAAGCGGAGTAATTAGCGAGTGCCTCCATCAGCCATTCATCCTGGTAGGTGGCGGGCGTCACCGCGTTGCCCCACCACTGGTGGGCGGCTTCATGCGCGGCCAGGACTTGGGTGAAGAAGACCTGGTAGAGCGGTTCCAGCCGGGTGATCGGGCGGTCCCGCGGACCCAAATACGACAGCGTCGACAGGTACACCATGCCGGGGAAGCCCTGGCCGAACCAGCCCGGAACCGGTGACACCGAGATCACCGAAAGCGGCGGAGGCCCCAGAAAGGAGGTGAAGAACTCGAGGGCGCTGGCGATATCCTGCGCCAGGCTCTCCAAACGCGATTTCGGATCAAGCTGCGGCGGAGGGGGCGCCGGGATGACTTGGAGCATATCGGGCCGGCGCGCCGCCCCGCGCGCGGCGGGAAGTTGGATCACCACCGGTCCCGGCGGCCTCGCCAGCGCCTCCAGAGCTTGTTCCACGTTCTTGTTGGCGTACACCTCGACGGCGATGCCCCCGCGTTCCACGCGGGTTTTCTGATAAATCCCCAGGTTGAAGCCGGCCACGCGAATCGGCGCCGCCGTCCGGCGGCGGGTGATCCTCACGTCTGCTTCCCGCTCATCGGCTACCACCTCTCCCGCGGCTACCCATTGCAGCCCGGCCGGATACCGGAACGTCAGATCGTAATGCGAAAATTGCAGGCCGCGGACGGGATACCAGCCGCCGCGCGAGGTCACCAGGTACACCTCGTTGCCGGCGTCTTCGATCACGTCGCCCCGATGGTCGAAAACCACTTCGTAATCGCGATCCGGCTCCAGCGGAGTGGATGCCGCCACCAGGAACAGCACGTTGCCCGAGTTGCGCAAGAGATTCGAACGGAGCGATTCGTGAAGCAGGACTTCCGCGGGCTCGCCGCCGATGGTCACCCGCTGCACCTGCATCCGTCCGCTGATTTCGAAGGGAAATACTCGTTCTCGGCTGGGGGTGCGCAGCCTGACGCGCGTCACCACCTGCATCGCCAGCTTAGGCGGCTCGACGGTGGCTTCGATCCGGTAATCCTGCAAGGTGAACTCTCCTGCGGGAGGTTTGCCGGCGCCCGTCCGCCGGGAGCGGGAATCAAACAGGGTCCAGATATCAAAATGGGGCTTGCCGTCGCGGCTGCCGGTTCGGCCGGCGACGATCGATTGCTCCGCCCGCGGATCGTGATAGACGTCGAAGTTGCCCAGCTTCCGCCCCTGCAAGGCGCCAAAGAACATCCCCGGGCGGGGGCGCGCCAAGGTGAGCAGATCCAACAACAGACGCGTCTCGAAGCTGGCCGCCAGGTTGCGGACGGTCCGATTCCAGCGGTCGGCGATCAGCAGACCGTTGTCGGGGGAAGGCCTGCCGGACTCTTTCATCCGTGCCAGCAGTTGGGCGCCGCTGTCGTCGGTAAACAGAAAGGCGGCGCTGGCGAAGTGCTCATTCAGGTTGGGCGATCCGGTCGCCGCGGCCATCGCCTCGCGCTCGGCGCGGTTAGGAGGGAACAGCAGCACTTCGGCGTCGCCGCCTTCCGCGCCGTCGGTTACGAATACGGCGGCAACGATCAAGTCCCCCACCGGTTTTCCCAACAGCAGATAGCCTTCGTTGAAATAGAAACGAAGATCCTCACGCTGGAAGGGCAGATCCCGCACCCGGTAGCAGGTATTCGGATCCAACTCGATAGCCGCGAAAGCCTGCGCCAGTTCGGCCGGCGATTGGGCCATGAGGGGAAACGCGATCGTGAGCGCGGCCAGGAACCGGAGCATGCTTCTGCTTCCATCGTGGCATGGACCGGCCTGCCGCGGCTGGCCGCCGTTAGTCCTTCATCGCCGCCAGCCAGTAGCCGGGCTTATAGCGCACTTTGTCGGCCCGCGGGTCGTCCACCACCACGCGAATCTCGTGAAAACCGCCCTCGAGTTTGTTGTTGGGATTGTAGTCGATGATGTACTGGGAGTGGATCTCGCTGCCGATCCGCGAGATCGCCTCTTCCAAGCCCCGCTGCCGGACAAAAGAAAATTCCGCGCCGCCCGTGCCCTTCGTAAACACCTCGGCCGGGTTGTCAATGAAGATCGCCTTCACATCCCGGAAGATCTCCACGAGCAACGGCACGAAATTCGCCGAACTGCCCACCGCGCCCGACTTCTGCATGACCGTAGTGGGCGTCGCCGGCACATTGGGGGGCATCGGGTAGGCGGCGGGAGGCTGCGCCAGCGGGCGAGGCGGCTCTTTCCGCCCGGTCAGGGTGGTGATCATCCGGCTGATATTGACCGTATAGATGTTGACGTTGGCCAGTTGCGTCTCGATCAGCGTCTCGCGCATCCGGCTCTCGCTGGCGATGTCGCGGGTTTCGCTGATCAGCAGGATCACGCGGCGCCGGTTTTTCGGCCGGCTGCGGAGCATCCGCGTGGCCTGCTGGACGGCGTCGATCATCCGCGACGAGGAGCTTCCCGCCGTAATCTTGGCCACCGCCTGGCCGATCTTGTCCGCCTCGTTGGTGAAATCCTGCATGACCCGCAGCCGGTGGTCGAAGGCGATCACCGCCGCCTCGCCCTGCTCGCCCACAATCACCGATTCCAGCAGGGAGCCGATCTTCCGGATCTGCGGCAATACCGCCTCGACATTGGCATTGGCCTGCACCGCGATCACCAGCGAAACGGGATAGTAGGTCGAGTCGACCTTGATGTCCTGTTCCTTGCCGTTGTCAAACAGCCGGAACTGCCGCGGCTGGATGCCGGGCACCGGCTGGTTGTCGGAATCCAGCACCGTGACGGGGACCACGATCTCGGTGACGTCCACCCGGATGGGAGGACCCACCGGCTGGGCTTCCGGCTGCGCTTCCGGTTGCGCCCACGCGCCGGCGGCAATCGCCACCAGCAGGAGCAGTCTGAAGGTCGGCATCTTAGTCCAAGACGGATGGCGCCCCGGCCGGGTTGCTCCCGGTCCCCGGAAGGGACGCATGTTCGGTATGCCCGCCAAGCAATTCCAGCGCATGAGGCAATAACTCCACGATAGCATCCAGCGATTCGGCCGCCCCCTTGGGCGATCCGGGCAGATTGACGATCAGCACGCGTCCGCGCGTGCCCGCCGTCGCCCGCGACAGGGCGGCGAGAGGAGTCTGGCGGCGTCCCGCGGCCCGCATGAGTTCACCCAAACCGGGGATTTCCCGGTCGATCACCCGCCGGGTCGCCTCCGGGGTGACATCCCGCAGCGCCACGCCGGTGCCGCCCGTGGTGAAAATGGCATCCACCTCGCCGCCGTCGGCCAGGTTGGCCAGACAGGCGGCGATTTGCGCGAGCTCATCCGGCACCACATGCACGCCCGGTACTTGCCAGCCACGGGCGGCCAGCAGCGCCCGCACCCGCGGTCCGGAAAGGTCGGTTCGCGTCCCCGCGAAGACCGAATCGCTCACGGTGACCACCGCGCCGCGCATCAGCGGGACGCCTCCGCCCGGCGATAGCCGCCGGATTTGCCGCCGGTCTTCTCCAATAAATAGACGTCCTGAATCTCGATGCTTTTATCCAGCGCCTTGAGCATGTCGTACACCGTCAGCGCCGCCACGGCGGCCGCGGTCAAGGCCTCCATCTCGACGCCGGTCGGCCCCGTCGTGGCGGCGGACCCGATGATCCGGATGCCGGTTTCTTCCACGGCCATCTCGACATCCGCGTGCGTCAGCGGCAACGGGTGGCACAGCGGAATCAACTCCGCGGTCTTTTTGGCGGCCAGCACGCCCGCGATGCGCGCCACTTCCAGCGGATTCCCCTTCGGATTGGCCGGCAACTGCTCGAGGACGCCGGGACGCACTTTGACGAACGCCTGCGCCCGCGCCGTCCGGGGGCCCGCCGGTTTGGCGGAGACATCCACCATCCGCGCCGCGCCTTGCGCATCGAAATGAGAAAGCCGGCTCATCTTGGCAGGAACTCCATGTCCTCGCCGCTCTGGTATACGGGCCGGTCGGGCGCGGCCACCAGAAAGGCGTTCGCGCGGGCCACGGCGGCGATATCGCTTGATCCGGCCCACGGAATCGGCGTCAACTCGCCGCCCGCCACCCAGGCGGGCAGAAAGCGCATCAGCCCGGGGCGATGGCGGAATTCGCAAGTCAGCCGCGCGCGGCCCAGCGGCAGCGGCGCCGCCTCCTGTCCGCCCAACAGTTCGATCGCCAGCCGCGCGAACAACTCGAACGTCACCATGGTCGAAGCCGGGTTGCCGGGCAGGCCGAAGAAAAACTTGCCCCGCGCCCGCCCGAACACCAGAGGCTGCCCGGGCTGAATCAGCACGCGGTCAAAGACAAACTCCGCATCCAGTTCGGCCAGCACCGGCTCCACCAGGTCGTACTTGCCCGCGGACACTCCGCCGGACAGCAGCAGCAGGTCGCAGGCCAGCCCTTGTTGAATCCGCCGCCGCGTGTCGTCCAGGGAATCCTTGGCTACCGGCAAGATCGCGGGTTCGCCGCCGGCGCGGCGGACCTGTTCGGCCAGGGAGTAAGAATTCGAATTGCGGATCTGGTGGTCGGCAACCGGACCTCCGGCGTCGACGATCTCATCGCCGGTGGCCAGAATGGCGACGCGGGGCCGCGGGTAGACTCGGACGGCCGTGCGGCCGATCATGGCCGCCAGCGCGACGCGGGCGTAGTCCAGGCGCTGTCCGGCGGCCAGCAGGCGGTCTCCCGCCCGCGCCTCCGCGCCGCGCGGATGCACGAACTCCCCTGCGGCGGCAGGACGTTCGATCACAATCCGCTCGCCCTCCCGCCGGGCGTATTCCACCATCACCACCGCGTCGGCTCCCTCGGGCAGCGGCGCTCCGGTCATAATCTCGATCGCTTCCCCGGGGCCTACGGGCGATTCCGCCACGGCGCCCGCTCTCACTTCTCCTACCAGCCGCAATTGCCCGGGGACATCGGTGTGCCGGACGGCGAAGCCGTCCCGGATGGAACGCGCCAAGGGCGGATAGTCGCGGTCCGCGGCCAGATCTTCGGCTAACACCCGGCCGCCGGCTTCCTCCAGGGGAACGGTCTCCGCAGGCGGGAGTGCACGGTGGCGGACAATCCACTCTTCAACGAGACGCCGCGCCTCCGGCACGGTGCAGGTGGGCACGCTCGTATTGTAACGCGCGGCTTGATTCCGAACCTGCGCTATGCCTGCCCCGCGGCCCGCGCCAGCTTGCTATGCCGCCGCCCGTACGTGAAAAACAGCACCTGACCGATGCCCAGCCAGACCAGGAGGCGGATCCAGTTGTCCCAACCCAGCGAGTACATCATGGAGAAGTTCCACAGGATGCCCATCACCGGAATCAGGGGCACCAGCGGCGTTTTGAACGGGCGGGGCTGGTTAGGATTCGTCTTGCGCATCACCAGAATGCCCGCGCACACGATCACGAACGCGAACAACGTCCCGATGCTCGTCATGTGCCCCACCACCGAGATCGGCAAGAATCCCGAGAAGGGGATCACAAACAGGCAGAACAGCAGGTTGGACCGCCAGGGGGTCCGCCACTGGGGATGGATATCGGAGAAGACTTTGGGGACCAGCCCGTCGCGGGACATCGAGAAGAAGACCCGGCTTTGCCCCAGCAGCATCACCAGGATTACCGAGGTGAAGCCGGCGATGATGCCGAACTTCACGGCGAGCTTCAACCAGCCGAACGGGGTCTTGTCGATCGCCACCGCCACAGGCGCGGCCACACCCAGTTGCTCGTAGTGCACCATGCCCGTCAGCACCACCGAAAACAGCACGTACAGGACGGTGCAGATCGCCAGCGACCCGAGGATCCCGATCGGCATGTCGCGCTGCGGGTTCTTAGCCTCCTGCGCCGCCGTCGAGACCGCGTCAAAGCCGATATAGGCGAAGAAGATGGTGCCCGCGCCGGCCATGATGCCGCTGAAGCCGAACTTGCCGAATTCGCCCGTATTCTCCGGCAGGAAGGGAGTGTAGTTGGCGCGGTCGATGTAGAGCCAGCCGAGCCCGATGAACACGAGCACGACGGCGACTTTGATCACCACGATGATGCTGTTGACCCGCGCCGACTCCTGAATGCCGATCATGAGCAGCAGCGAAATCACGATGATAATGAAAATCGCCGGCAGGTTGACGATCCCTTGCAGCACCGTGCCGTCCGGCAACTTGACCGGTTCGAAGGGGCCGGCGGCGAATTGGGGAGGGATGTGGATGCCGAAGTCCGCCAGCACGGAAACCACGTAGGCCGACCAACTGATGGAAACCGTGGCCGCGCCCACGGCATATTCGAGCACGAGGTCCCAACCAATGATCCAGGCCAGCCACTCTCCCATCGTGGTGTAGGCGTACGTGTAGGCGCTCCCCGCCACCGGGATCATGCAGGCGAACTCGCTGTAACAGAAACCGGCGAACGCGCAGCCGATGGCGGCCACCAGCATCGAGACGGCAATGGCCGGACCGGCGTGCTGCGCCGTGGCGACTCCGGTCAGCGAAAACAGTCCCGCGCCAATGATGGCGCCAATCCCCAGCGCGATCAGGGAATTCGCGGTTAACGTGCGCTTCAGCGTGACATGCCCATCGTCGCCCGCCGCCAACTGAATCGGCTTCTTCCGGAAAAGACTCATTCTTTGTCCTCTCGTCTCCGCCACAGCAGATATACGGGAACCCCAAGCAACACAATCAGCAGTCCGGGCCAGGTGTACGACGGCTTGTAGCGAAGCAACAGAAACTCAATGGCGGCCGCCAGCGCCAGGTAGAGCGCCGGGATCACGGGATAGCCAAACGCCCGGTACGGCCGCTCCATCGCCGGCCTGGTTCGCCGCAGGACGAACAGGCCGCCAATGGTCAACATATAGAACAGTAAGACTGCAAAGATAACATAATCGAGCAGGTCGCTGTAGCGCCCGCTCAGCGCCAGCAGGCAGGTCCAGACGCACTGGATCCACAGCGCGAACACCGGAGCGTGCGACACCGGGTTCAGGCGGCCGGCGCGGCGGAAAAACAGGTTGTCGAGCGCCATGGCGTAATACAGCCGGGCTCCCGCCAGCAGGATGCCATTGGCGCACCCGAAGGTGGAAATCATGATCGCCGCCGCCATCAACTGTACCGCCGCGCCGCCGAAGATCTGCTCGGCGGCGGCCGCCGCCACCCGGTCTTCGCGCGCACTTTGGATTTGCTCCAGGGGCAGCACCGCCAGGTACACCAGGTTGGTCGCCACGTAAAGCAGGCAAACGGCGCCCACGCCCAAGCCCAGCGACAGGGGCAGGTTGCGCCGCGGATTGCGGGTCTCTCCCGCGGTGTAGGTGACGTTGTTCCAGGCGTCGGCCGAGAACAGGGCGCCCACCATCGCCACGCCCACCACGCGTAAGGTTGCCCATGACCAGTCCGCTCCTTCCCAGAAACCGCCGAAGTTGATCCGCACCGCCTCCGGGTTGCGGCCGAGCAACACGCCGCTGAGCACCAATCCCAGCAAGGCGGCCGTCTTGGCGAAGGTAAAAACGTTCTGGACCGCGGCTCCGGTCCGAATGCCCCGCGAGTTGATCCCGGTGAGCAGCACCACCACCGCGATCGCCAGCGCCTGCTGCGAGCTGATGGCGAAACGTCCGCTGCCCGCCAGCCGCGTTTCCGCCGAAATCCAGGGGAAGAACACGCCCGTGTATTTGGCGAAGGCCACCGCCACCGCCGCCACGGTTCCGGTTTGGATGACCAGAAACGCGGTCCAGCCGAACAGGAATGCCGCGAAAGGCCCGAAGGCCTCCCGCAGGTAGACGTACTGGCCGCCGGCATGAGGCATGGCCGCCGCCAGTTCGCCGTAGCTCAGCGCCGCCATCAGCGTCAGCAGCGAGGCCGCCGCCCAGACCACCATGAGCAGTCCCGGAGACTGTACCTGCCGGGCGATGTCGGCGGAAACAATAAAGATGCCCGAGCCGATCATCGAGCCCATCACCAGGGTGGTGGCGTCGACCAGCCCGAGGCCCTTTACGAGGCCGACCGTGTCTCCCGCGCGAGTTGCCGCCATGCCTGCATCCGTTCTTTGATTTCGTCCGCCCCCGCGCCCACAGGCAGCAGGTCGCCGATAACCGCGACCGAGGCGGCGCCCGCCTCCCACACCGCCGGAGCCGTTTGCCGCGTGATGCCGCCAATAGCCACCAGCGGCTGGGACGCCAGATGGCGCCATGCCCGCAGCCCCTCGACGCCGACCACCGGATCGGGCTGCTGCTTGGACTGCGTCGCGAAGATCGGCCCCAGCGCCACGTAGTCCACCGGCTCCTGCCGCGCCTGCGTGAGTTGCCGCGCGTTGTGCGTCGACAGGCCAAGCACCTGGCGGCCAATCAAATGCCGAGCCAGAGCCGGCAACAGGTCGGTTTGGCCGACGTGCAGACCCGCCTCGAGCAGCGCCGCATAATCGCCCCGGTCGTTGATGAGCAGCGTGCAGTCCGCCTCGCGGCAGAGGTCTCGCACCCAGGCCGCCGCCGCGAACACTTCCCGGGTCCACTGCTGCTTATGGCGGAATTGCAGGATGCGGGCGCCTCCCGCCACCAGCGCTTCGGCCGCCTCCCGCAACGAGCACGCGCAGCGCGCGGCGGATTCTACGTCCAGAATCGGATAAACCGCGGGAAGAATCATCGGCAGGCCCGGCTGAGTCCTGCCATCATAACGCGTTTCGGGCGGACCGGAGGCCGCACCCGGCCATGCCGCCTACAGCGGCGCCAGGAACTCCGCGTCGAACACCACCCCCAGAAACGCCAGACACATTTCATCTTCCGTTCCTTCGCCCCACCGCACGGGCTTTAAGGGGCGGTGCGGATTGTTCGGATTGTTCTCCGAGTTGTCATAGCGCGCCGTCACCCGTATGGTCGACAGCAGCGGCAGCCGCACCGGTTCGGTGAACGTATAGAAGCCCTGCCAGTTGAAGTCCCAGCGGTCGATGTAAATGAGCGGCCGCACGCGCCCGCCCGGCTCGATCAGCTCCACCTTGATCTCCTTGCCGAGCAGGTGCATGTGCGGGGCGACGGTGATGGCGTGACCGGTCAGAAAAGGAAACACGACCTGCTGGGCGCGCACCTCGTAATCGTCCGCCCCCGGCGGGATCTCAAACCGCGTGTTCACGATCGGAATCTGCACCAGGCGCTTTTTAACGCGCTCCCGATCCGTGAACCACAGACCCACGCGCGTTTGGTCGGTCTCGACGCGCCCCTGGGGGTAGTAGTGCACCTGCATGACGAGCCGCGCGGTGCGGGGCAGCAGCATCGCGATCCCGTCCGGCAGGGGCTGCGCGCGGGCGCCAGGCGCCCAGCCTCCCAAGCCGCTGCCGATGCCGAGCGGGATCAGCGGTCCGCCGAAGCAGTTGTAGCCAGGTTCGGGATCACGCGCGTCCAGCCGTTCGCTCGCGCCGGTCTCGTCGATATAGAACAGCACATGGTGGACGATCGCCGGGTTGCCCGGCAGCGCCTGCACCGCGAGGACATATTTCGTCTCGCTGAGCCCCACGGGCAGCACAAAGCAGCGGTACGTGTCCTTGGCTTCCGGAGGCGGCGTGTACTCGGGCGCGGTCAGCACCAAATCCGGTTCGCCCAGGTGCCAGGGGCTGTCGGCGTCCGGCGGTGCGGGCGGAAGATCGGCAGGATCGCCCTCGGGCGCCCCGGCGCGAATCCAGGCCAGCAACAGCTCTCGCTCTTCCGCGGACAGGCCGAAATTGTCGCGGAACTCGCCAAAGCCCTCCACCGGCTTCCACGGCGGCATTTTGCGTTCCTCCACCACGCGCGCTATGTCCTCGACGTACGCGCTGACCTGGCGGAAGTTGGTCAGGGGAAAGGGCGCAATGTCTCCGGCGCGATGGCAACGCGCGCATTTCTCCTGAATGATGGGCGCGATGTCCTTCGAATACGTCTGCGCGCTCAACGCGCCTGCACACGCAAGCAACCACAGCGAGGGAAAGAGTCTCATCAAGCCGCTCCTGTCGCGGAATAATCTTAATTTTAGCGGCTCTAGCCGCAGCTAGCCGCGCTGGAGAGTCACAATGGCCTGGGCTTCGGCCGCGCGTTCCTCGCCAACCGGGCCGACGCGTTCGGCAGTCTTGAACTTCACCGATACCTGTCCCCGCGCCAGGCCCAGCGTATCCGCCAGCGCCTGCCGGATCGCGTCGCGGAAATCCTTGAGCTTCGGGCGCTCGAGGATGACCGTGGCGTCCACATTCACGACCCGGTAGCCCTCCTGCGCGACCAGATCCCGGGCGTGCGCGAGGAACCGCCGGCTGTCGGCGTCCTTCCACCGCGGATCGGTGTCCGGGAAATGCATGCCGATGTCGCCCAGCGCGGCCGCTCCCAACAGAGCGTCCGTGATCGCGTGGGACAGGATATCGGCATCGGAATGTCCGGCGAGTCCCAAGGCAGCGGGAATCGTGACGCCCCCAAGGATCAGCGGCCGTCCTGCGGTCAGCCGGTGCACGTCCCAGCCCAACCCGGTCCGAATCTCGCTCACGGCCGCACCTGCCCGGCCTGTTCGGTCTGGAGGAAGAGCCGCGCCAACTCGAGGTCGCCGGGCTTGGTGATCTTGATATTGCGGTCCGTGCCGGCCACCACGCTCACCTCGACTTCGTCGAGGCGTTCCACCAGGCTGGCCTCGTCGGTGCCGACAAACCCGTCGGCGCGCGCCGCCGCGAATGCGCGCCACAGCAGATCGTACCGGAACACCTGCGGCGTCTGGGCCAGCACCAGATGATCGCGGGGAATCGTCGAGCGGACGGCGATACGGTTCTCCGGGCGCGGCTCGACCTGCTTGACGGTGTCCACGGGCACAATGCCCACGATCGCCGCGCCGCTGCGCGCCGCCTCGGCAAACACCGCTTCGATGGTCGGCCGGTCGATAAAAGGCCGCACGGCGTCGTGCACGGCGACCAGTTCCACCCCGGGATCCACGTGGGCCAGTGCCCGGTCCACCGAGTCCTGGCGCGCGTCGCCGCCCTCCACCACCTTCACTGGTTTGCTGAGGTGCGCTCCGTCCGCGACGCCCTGCGTCCACTCGACGTCCTCGGGCCGGACCGCGACCAGGATTTCCACCACGGCTTCGCACTCGGCGAACTTCCGCGCCGTATACAGAAACAGCGGAACGCCGTCGAGCGGCAGGAACTGCTTGCGGCTGCCCGCCCCCGAAACGCACCGCGTCATCCGGGTGCCGAGACCTGCCGCGGGAAGAATGACCGAGACTCTCATGATTCCACCGGGGCCTGTTCGGCTTTGCGCGGCGGACGGTCGTGCTTGTCCGCCTGGGGCGCGCCGTGCGCACGCTCGTCGTAACGGCCGAAGATCATTTTGCCGGCCGTGGTTTGCAGGACGCTGGTTACGGTAATGTCGATGGTCTTCGAAATCAGCTTCCGCGCGTTGTCCACCACCACCATCGTGCCGTCGTCCAGGTACGCCACGCCCTGGTTATATTCCTTGCCTTCCTTCAGGATGAAGACGCGCATCGTCTCGCCGGGCAGGACTACCGGCTTCAGCGAGTTGGCGAGTTCGTTGATATTCAGTACCGGCACGCCGTGCAGTTGCGCCACCTTGTTCAGATTGAAATCGTTCGTGACGATCTTGCAGTCGTACGCCTTGGCCAGTTCGATCAGCTTCATGTCGACATCCCGGATGGCCGGGAAGTCGTCCTCGACGATCTGCACCGTGAGATTGACCATCTTCTGAAGCCGCTGGAGGATGTCGAGGCCACGCCGGCCACGGTTGCGCTTCATCGAGTCCGCCGAATCGGCCACCAATTGCAGTTCGCGCAGGACAAATTGAGGAATTACCAGGACGCCGTCCAAAAATCCCGTTTCGGCGACATCCGCAATACGGCCGTCGATAATCACGCTTGTATCGAGGATTTTGAAGGATTGTTTGGCGGATTTTTCGCCGCCGAAGACCCCGCCCAGAGCGGCGAGGTTCAGCAGGTCGCCCTTGCTGGCGCCCACCACCAAGCCGACGTACATCATCCACAGCAGGAGCACGATTTGCAAAAAATGGACGGTCGGCGAACCTTCCGGGCCCCCGCGGCTGATGACCAACGACATCAGGAAGGCCCCGAAGATACCCAGCACCGAACCAAACGCGGCGCCAATCAACCGCTTCAGGCTGATCTTCTGCACGCGCATCTCAAAGAAGATGATGATCAGGCCGAGGGCTAGGCCGCCCCCCACCGCCACGGTGCGATGCACTCCAAAAGGTTGCAACAGATACGCGCAAACTGCCAGCAGCAGAATGAAGGCGCTACGAATGATAATGAGGTCGGCCACTTCCCACCTCCGAAGAATCCGGCCGGTTTCGAACCCGGGCGGTCGTAACCGGCTTACGTTCCAGCCCTGGCGGAGGTTTCCGCGGCCAAGTCCGGACCGGGCTACTGCGCAGCCGTTTGCCCACTTAGTATATCACCGGCCCGCGCATCCACCCTCGCCAGGCCGCGGGACCGCACCCGGGACAGACGCTTTCCCCGGGGAGGCGCGCGGCGGCGGCGCCCCGCCGGCGCTTGAGGGACGCCCGGCTTTCCTTCTATACTAAATGCCAGCGATTATGCCGGAAACCACCACGACTCAGTTTGAATTTCAAGCGGAAATTCGGCAACTGCTCGACATCCTGGTGCACTCCCTCTACACCCATCGCGAAGTGTTCCTGCGGGAGTTGATCTCGAACGCCTCCGACGCGCTCGACAAGCTGCGTTTCGAGACCACTCGCGGCGCGCAAGTCGCCGACCCGGGCCGCGAACTGGAGATCCGCATCGATCCCGACAAGGAGCGCAAGACCCTGACCATCAGCGATACCGGCATCGGGATGACGCGCGAGGAGGTCATTCAAAATATCGGCACCATCGCCCGGTCGGGCTCCGCCGAGTTCCTCAAGCGGGCCGCCGAAGCGGGCGCGGGCGACGCCGGCAGCATTATCGGCAAGTTCGGGGTCGGGTTCTATTCCGTGTTCATGGTGGCCCGGGAGGTGATCCTCCAGACCCGCTCGGCCACGCCGGGGGAAGCGCCCGTCGAATGGCGCTCGGAGGGTCTCGGCGTTTACGAGATCGGTCCCGGTCCGGAGGACCTGCCGCGCGGCACGCGGATCGAACTGCGTCTCCGCGACGAAGCGGCCGAGTTTCTGGAACCCCACCGGCTCCGTGCCATCATCCACAAACATTCCAACTTTATCTCTTTTCCCATCTATGTAGCCGGAGACCGGGTCAACACGGTTCCCGCGCTATGGCGCGAGCCGAAATTCAAGGTAAAGAAAGAACAATACGAGGAGTTTTACCGGTTCTTGACGCATGAAACCGCGGCTCCTTTCGAGACGCTCCATCAGTCCGTGGACGCGCCGGTGCAGTTTTACAGCCTGCTCTTCATTCCCGCGGAGGCCGAGGATCCCTTCGCCTGGCGGCAGGACGACTGGGGCCTGGACCTGTACGTGCGCCGGGTGCTGATCCAGCACCGCAATCAAGATCTCGTACCCGAGTATCTCGGCTTCTTGCGCGGGGTGGTCGACGCCGAGGACCTGCCGCTGAACATCTCCCGCGAGACGCTGCAACAGAACACCTTGCTAATGCGCATCGGCCAGACTGTAACCAAGAACGTCCTGTCCGCCCTTGCCAAGGTGGCGCAGGACGAACCCGCGCGTTACGCCGCGTTCTGGAAAGCGCACGGACGCCGGTTCAAGCTCGGCTACCAGGACTGGGCCAACCGCGAGGCGTGGGCCGACCTGCTGCGGTTCCACTCCTCGCACCATACTGATGCCGAGGGTCTCACGTCTCTGGCCGACTACATCGGGCGCGCCAAGCCCGAACAGAAAGAGATCTACTACGCGGCCGGGCCGAGCCGGGAGGCGCTGCGGGCGAACCCGCATCTGGATCCATTCCGGGCGCGGGGCATCGAAGTGTTGTACCTGCTCGAACCGGTGGACGAGTTCGCGCTGGAAGCGCTGGGGCGCTACCGCGACTACGCGCTGCGGTCCGCCGAGCACGCCGACCCCAAGGCGCTCGAGAAGTTTCAGGCCGCGGCGGCGGGAGAAAAGCTTCCGCCCCTTACCGCCGAAGACCGGCGGAAAATGGAGGAACTTCGCGCCCGCCTCCGCGAAATTCTCGGCGAGCGCGTCACCGACGTGCGCCTCTCGGCCCGCTTGCACGAGAGTCCCTGCTGCCTGGTCAACCCCGACGGGATGATGACTTCCTCCATGCAGAAGGTGCTGCAAGTGCTGAACAAGGACGCCTCGGTTCCGAAGAAAGTCTTCGAGTTCAACCCGGACCACCAGATTTTCCGGAACCTGCTCGAGGTCTTCAAGCGCGACGCGGGCGATCCGTACGTGGCGCTGGCCGTCGAGCAGTTGTACGCAGGGGCGTTGTTGATGGAGGGCTACCTGCGCGACCCCCACGAGATGGTGGGACGGATGCAAGAATTGATTAGCAAGTCCGGCGAGTGGTACCTGGCCGTGCGGCGTTGACTTCGCTACACTGGCGGCGAGCGCCAGCGCGTCGAGGCGCTCGCCAACTCACTATGCCTCCCCTCTTAGCCGGCACAGGCCGCTCGGACATCACGCCGGCGCCCGGCACGCCGCAAGGCGGCTGGGGCGCGCAGACCCACCAGCGCGGAATCGGGGCCGACTTGCCCTTCTATGCGACCGCGCTGGCTCTATCGGACGGCGAACTGACGCTGGCGATCGTGGACGCCGATTCGATCGGTTTCGACACGGAATGGACCAACCGCATCCTGGACGCGACGGTCCAGCTCAACGGTCTGCCGCGGGAGCGCCTGCGCTTGTCCTGTTCCCACACCCATTCCGGGCCCAACACGTTCCGCCTGGCCACCATCAGCGAGGGCCGCGACATGGCGCTGAGTTACCTGGAAAGCCTGCCGCACCGCATCGCGGGCGCCGTCTGGCAGGCGTTGCAGAACTTACGTCCGGCGCGGGTGGCAGCGGGGGAAGGGCGTTGCGAAGTCAACGTCAATCGGCGCTTCGTTACCCCGGAAGGCGAGCGCGCCGTGGGCCGCAACTGGGAGGGCGTTACCGATCCCACCGTGCGGGTGGTCCGCTTCGACGCCCTGGACGAAACGCCGGTGGCTACGCTGGTCCACTACGCCTGCCACCCCACCACGATCGCCTGGCAGAACCGCTCTTTCACTCCCGACTACCCGGGTCCGCTCCGTCAAACCGTCGAGCAGAACCTGGGCGGGACGTGCCTCTTCCTGCAAGGACCAGCCGCCAACCTGACTCCGCGCCGCGGCTTCACCGGCGACCTGCGGGTCTATCGCGCCCTCGGACGCGCCATCGGCCTGGAAGCCGCGTGCGTGGCGCAGGGGCTGGAAACGTTGCCGCGCCGGGAGAAATACGTGGGCGTGCAGCAGTCGGGGGCGCCCATCGCGCTGTACGAAGATGAACCGGTGGAGCCGGAAGCGCCCGTGCTGCGCATGATCACCCGCGATATCTCCCTGCCCTTACGCGTGTTCGATCCGCCGGAACCGCTCGAGGCCGAAGCCGCGCGCCTGCGCGCCGAGCTCGAACGCCTCCGCGCCAGCGGTACGGAGGCGGAGATCCGCCAAGCCACCGCCCGCGCGACGCAAGCCGGCTGGGCCGCCAGCGCCGCCCGCGCCAATCACGGCAAGACCGAAATTCCCTGGCAGATGCAAGGTATCCGCATCGGCGACACCGCGCTGTTGTCGGTGCAGGGAGAGCCGTTTGTCGAAATCGGCTTGCGCATCGCGGAAGCTTCGCCCTTCGCGCACACGCTGTTCTCCGGCTATGCGAACGGCGCGTTCGGCTACATCGCCACCCGGGAAGCCTGGCATGAAGGCGGTTACGAAGTGCGCGGGGGCAGCCCGTTTTCCGCGGAGGCCGCCGACGTGGTGGTGGAGGAAGGACAACGGCTATTGCGCGAGCTGGCCGCCTGAGAGACTATGCAACGCCGCATCGTGGTGCTGGATGGATATTCGCTGAACCCCGGCGATCTGAGTTGGGATGCCCTGCGCGCGTTGGGGGACCTCACGGTGTACGATCGCACGCCGCCCGGCCAAGTGGCCGAGCGCTTGCAAGGCGCCGAGGTCGCGTTCACCAACAAGACGCCGATCGGGGCGCGCGAGTTCGCCGCGCTTCCCGCGCTCCGCTATGTCGGCGTGCTGGCCACCGGCTACAACATCGTCGATGTGGCGGCCGCCAAGGCGCACGGCGTCGTGGTGACGAACATCCCCACCTACGGGACTGACTCCGTGGCGCAGCATACGTTTGCCCTCATCCTCGAGTTGTGCCACCGCACCGCCGAGCACGCCGCTTTTTCCCGCTCCAGCGGCTGGTCGCGCAACCCGGATTGGAGCGGCTACCAGGGACGGCTGATCGAACTGGCCGGGCTGACGCTCGGCATCATTGGTTTTGGCCGCATCGGACGGCGCACGGCGGAAATCGGGGCGGCGTTCGGCATGCGTGTCCTGGCCCATGACGCCATCCAGGGGCCGCCGCCCGCCTCCATTCCGGACTTCCGCTGGGTGGACCTGGAAACACTGTTGCGCGAGTCCGATTTCGTGTCCCTGCATTGCCCGCTGACCCCGGAAACGCAAGGGATGATTAACCGCGAACGGCTCGCGTGGATGAAACCCGCCGCATTCCTGATCAATACGTCGCGGGGGCCGCTGATCGTCGATCAGGACCTGGCGGACGCCCTGAACGAAGGCCGTTTGGCGGGCGCCGGACTGGACGTGCTCAGCGCGGAGCCGCCTCCCGCCGGCCATCCCTTGCTCACCGCGCGCCAGTGCCTGGTGACGCCCCACATGGCGTGGGCCACGTTCGCCGCCCGGCAGCGTTTGATGGACCTGGCCGCCGGCAACCTGCGCGCGTTCCTGGCGGGCCGTCCGGAGAATGTCGTGAATCCTTAGCCAGGCCGCGCGGAGCGGTTGACGGAATCCAGGTCGAGACGTAAGATTTGAACGGGCAAGCTACCAGCTTAGGGGGTGCTCGGTGAGCACCACGCCGCCCAGCCACGAACGCCTCGAATCCTGGAAAGAGATCGCCGCGTACTTAGAGCGCAGTGTGCGCACCGTGATCCGGTGGGAGCAGACCGAGGGGCTGCCCGTCCACCGGCACCAGCACGAAAAGAAGTCGTCCGTGTATGCGTTCCGTTCGGAAATTGACGCCTGGTGGACGGGCCGGAGAGTGGAGTTGGAGCCGGAGACGGCTCCTCGCGCGGCGCCGGCCAGACGCGGGCGCGCCTGGATGGTTCTGCTCGCCGCCGCGCTGGCGGCGCTGGCTCTGCTCGCGTTCGTTCTGTGGCGCCCGGTAGTTCCGGTCGCAGCGCCGCTGCGGCTGGAGGTGCTTACCGCCTATCCCGGCTATCAGTCCCTTCCCACGCTTTCCCCGGATGCGAGTCACGTGGCGTTCACCTGGTCTCCGGCCGGCGAGGCCAGCGTCGACATCTATGTGCAATCCCTGGGCAGCTCTGAACCCCGGCGGCTCACCCAACATCCGCATATCGACTTCAGCCCAGCCTGGTCACCGGACGGGAAATGGCTGGCGTTTCTGCGGCGGACGCCCGAATGGAAGACGGCCATCCTGATCATCCCCGCGTCGGGCGGCGGCGAACGAAGAGTGGCGGAACTGGGGATGGCGCATTACATGGATGCCACGCAATTATCCTGGTCGCCGGACGGCAAGTGGCTGGCGGTTCCCGATTCCGAGGACGAAAACCAAGGGCTTTTTCTGGTTCCGGTGGAAGGCGGGGACGCGGTACGCCTTACCTCATCCTGCGCTCCCCGCGGCCACATGGATCCGCAGTTTTCCCCCGACGGCCGGCATCTGGCTTTCCGCTGCGAAAACGTCGAGTACCGCTCGGAGATTTGCATTCTGGACCTGAACGGTAGGCTCCCCTTGATTTTGAAGATTCCCGCCGGCTCCGCCCAAGCGCGCCAGTAGAAGATCCACTCGCCATCCGGCGGGAGGAGGTCCGGAAATCCCGGTTGTTCCCGGCGCCTGCGAACTGCCGGTCCTCGCGCAAGACGGCCGAACGCTTTACTTCAAGAAGCGGGAAACCCCCGCGGGCGCGGCCAGGAGCGGGTCCGGTATCTGGAGCCGGCCGCTCTCCGAACCGTCCGGGGAAAAGCTGGTCATTGCGGGGCAGTTTCGCGGCTTCGCACTCGGCCCGGACGGCCTGTTCGCGATTACGAATACCGCCCCGCACCGGTTGGAGTTCTATCCGTTCGGCGGAGGATCACCCATCGTGCTGTCCACCTTGCGCGATCCCTACACCGGATTCACCGTTTCCCGGGATGGCCACACGGTGATCTACTCGAGCGTGGACAGCATGCAGACGAACCTGATGTTGCTCAGGGGTTTGTGACCGCGCCGAAGCCTGCCCGGCGGCTTTTGCCCGCGCCTTCCCGGTGAATGGCGTCCCCGCACATCGATGGTATGGCGTCCAGGCAGGGCGGAGGTCTCCAGGATACTCTTGGCCCGGCGCTCCGCAGCGCGCGCATCCGTTTTGCGCCCCAGCTTTTTGAGCAACTTGCTATGTTCGGCCAGCAACATACCCAGATGAGGATGCGCGGGTCCGAGCGCGGAGTCGACAATCTCGATCGCCTGACGGTACAGGGGTTCGGCGGCTGCTCCGTCGCCTTGGCGCACACAGACCAGCGCCAGGTTGCCCAGAACTTCACCGCAGGCGCCGGCGGCGTTGTCCCCGTTTTGCCGGTACAGTTGGACCGCACGCTCGAGCAGCGTTCTGGCCGCGCGCAAGTCCCCCGCGGCGGCTTGGATCATGCCCGAATCGTTGAGCGCCACTGCCAGCGCGCCCGGAGCCGCAGGCTGCTCCTCGAGTAATCGCACAGCTCCGGCTTGAGCCTCCGCAGCCTCCTGGTACCGTTCCTGCTGGAAGCGGATTCTGGCGAACAGCGCGGCAACCCTTGCGCGGTCTGCCGGTGGCGCCGTCGAGGGGTCCTGAAGCCAGCGGGCGGCCTCGGCGTGCGTTTCCGCAGCGCGAAGTTTTCCTGCGAGCAGATAAATCTCGGCCAGGTTGACGTGCGGAGGGGCAAGGTCCAGGGCTTTCACCTGGGCGGCCTGTTCCCAGAGGTCGAGAGCCTGTCTTTGCAACCGCTCAGCCGCTGGATACGATCCCATTCGGCACTGCTCGGCAGCCTGCCGTTCGAGCGCGGCCGCCCGCTCGACCAAATCTTCGAAGTAGGCGGGCGGCACGGCCAACAGAAGAATCCACCACATCGGCATGCCTGGATGTTGCGGCCGAAGTAGCGTGTTTTCAATGGACAGGAAGTGCCGCCGGACACCTTGTCACCGATTGACACGACGTGCCATGACTTGGCGTCGAGCCGGCGGCGCAGGTTCCCAGGCGGCGGGAGCGCGACGGCTCAGACTGGCTGACCCGGGCGGCGGCCATAGCGCGCCAACCGGTTTCCGCGCATAATGGGGAGAACGCAGCCGTCGAACATCCTTGCCCAGCACATCCGTGTGCCAGCGTGCGACATCAGGGCGGTTTCGAGGAGACGATCCATGGACAGAAGACAGTTTCTGGCGGCTTCCGCCGCCGCACCGATGGCGCTGGCCGCCAACCGGCCGCTTGGCGCCAATGACACCGTTCGCGTGGCGGTGCTCGGCGTCCACGGCCGGGGCCGGAGTCATTACGAGGGCTTTCAGCCGCTCGAAAACGTGGAGGTCACCACGTTTGTGGATCCCGACCTCGAGGTGGCCAACCAGCGCGCGCGGGAGTTCGAGTCCAAGTACGGGCGGCGCGTGAAGGTGGTTCAGGATATGCGCCGGGCGTTCGACGACAAAGAGATCGACGTGGTGAGCATCGCCACCCCGAATCACTGGCACGCCCTGGCGACGATTTGGGCCTGCCAGGCAGGCAAGGACGTTTACGTCGAGAAACCGGGAACGCACTCGCTGGCCGAGGGCCGCAGCATGATCGCCGTCGCGCGCAAGTACAAGCGCATCGTCCAGCATGGCGTGCAATTGCGCAGTTCGGAGGCGATCCAGGAAGCCGTCGAGAAGCTGCGGCAAGGCGTGATTGGCGACGTCTACATGGGGCGGGCGACGATCTTCAAGTGGCGTCCCAGGTTGCCGGATTTCCCCAACGAAGATCCGCCCGCGACGCTGGATTACAACCTCTGGGTCGGCCCGGGTAAGTGGCGTCCGTATTCGAAGAATCACGTGCACTACAACTGGCACTGGACCTGGGATTTCGGCAACGGCGAGATCGGCAACCAGGGCGTGCACGAAACCGACATGCTGCAATGGGGCCTGGGGGTGAAGTTTCCCACGAAGGTGGCCGCGATGGGCGGCAAGTACCTGTGGCGCGACCGCCGCGAGACGCCGGAGGTGATGACCGCGCTGTGCGAGTTCGAGCGGGAGAAGAAGTACGCGGAGATCGCCGTGCGATTCTGGTGTACCAATACCGAAGCCGACGACACCACCAACGGCAACCTGTTTTACGGGTCGGAAGGCTACCTGGCGATCCACGGCTACACAAAATACTCGGTCTATTTGGGCCAGAAGCGGACTCCGGGCCCCACCGGTTCGGCGCCCACCCGGCATTTTGAGAATTTCATCCAAGCGGTTCGCAGCCGCAAGGTGGAAGATCAGAACGGACCGGTCGAGACCGCGCACTATTCCTCGGGGCTGGCTCATCTCGCCAATGTGGCCTTCCGCTGCGGCCGCGTGCTCGAGTTTGATCCCGACAGCGAGACATTCCCCGGCGACGCGGAGGCGAACGCCCTGCTGAGCCGCCCGTACCGGGAAGGTTTCGCCGTCCCGGCGCCGGACAAGGTGTAGTTTAACGGCGGCGCGCCATTGTTTGTCCGCTGTTGCCGCGCTGCGCTAAAATCAGCGGATATCGCCGACGGCGTGCGGCAAGGCTCCGCGCACGCCGCGAAGCGAATCCGGACCTCGCCCGGCTGGCCGTCTGGAAGGGAAGCGCCGCCGCGGGCGGAACCGCAAGATGAACACCGCCACCATTGCCAGATCCCAGGAGTTTCATGACCGGTTCGCCCGCCAGGTGCTGGTGGCCGACGGCGCGATGGGCACGATGCTCTATAGCCGGGGCGTGTTCATCAACCGGTGTTTTGACGAGCTCAACGTGGCCCAACCCGACCTGGTGCGCGACGTCCACCGCGAATACGTCCAAGCGGGCGCCGAGATCCTGGAGACCAACACCTTTGGCGCGAACCGGATGCGGCTGGGGGCGTTCGGCATTGCCGAGAAGTTGCGCGCTATCAACGAAAGCGGCGTACGGTTGGCCCGCGAGGCGGCGGGCGACGCCGCCTACGTGGCCGGAGCGGTCGGTCCCCTGGGCGCGCATATTGAGCCGCTGGGCCCGATTTCGTTCGCCGAGGCGCGCGCCTGCTTCCGCGAGCAGATCGAACTGTTGATCGCCGCCGGCGTCGATCTGCTCATTCTGGAAACCTTTCAGAACCTCGACGAGCTTCGCGAAGCGGTGTTTGCCGCGCGCGAGGCGGCCGGCCCGGAAATCGTGGTGGCGGCGTGCGTGACGGTGGACGACAGCGGCGGGTTGCGCGGTTCGGCGCCGGAGCAGTTCACCCGGTTGCTCGACGGCTGGCCGGTGGATGCGGTGGGACTGAACTGCTCCGTGGGTCCGAAGGTAGCCCTGGAAACCATCGAAAAGATGCGGGCCTTCACCCGCAAGCCGCTGTGCGCGATGCCCAACGCGGGGCTGCCGGTACGAGTGGAAGGCCGCAGCCTCTACCTGTGTTCGCCGGAATACATGGCGCAATACGCGCGGCGCTTCCTCGCCGCGGGGGTCCGCCTGATCGGCGGCTGCTGCGGCACCACGCCCGAACACATCCGGATGGTGCGAGCGGAGGTGCGCTCGCTTCAGCCCGGCCAGGTGGCCGTCCCGCCGCCGCGCGCAGCGGTGACGGTGGAAACTCCCTTGGAAGAGCGGCCCGCCAAGATCCCTATCGCCGCAAAATCGGGCCTGGGCGCGAAATTGGCCGCCGGCAGGTTCGTGGCCTTCGTCGAGATCCTGCCGCCGCGCGGCGTGGACGCCTCCAAAGAGATCGCGGGCGCCAGGCTGTGCAGGGAACATGGAATCGACTGCATCAACGTGCCCGACGGGCCGCGCGCCAGCGCCCGCATGAGCGCTTTGGCCACCTGCCAATTGATTCAGGAGCAGGCGGGCATCGAGGCGGTCAACCATTTCTGCTGCCGGGACCGCAACATTCTCGGCATCCAGTCGGAGTTGCTCGGCGGCCACGCCGTCGGAGTCCGCAACCTGATCTGCATTACGGGGGACCCGCCCCGGATGGGTCCCAATCTGAACGCCACCGCGGTCTTCGACGTGGATTCCATCGGCTTGGTGAACATCGTCAGTAACCTGAATCGCGGCCTTGACATCGGCGGCAACCCCATGGGCTCGCGGACGGCGCTGCTGGTCGGGGTGGGCGCCAACCCGGGAGCGCTCAACCTGGATGAGGAGGTCCACCGCTTCGAACTCAAGGTCGAGGCCGGCGCCGAATACGCGGTCACCCAGCCGGTTTTTGACTTGGCCTTGCTCGAGCAGTTTCTGCGGCGGATCGAACACGTGAAGGTTCCCGTGATTTGCGGCATCTGGCCGCTCACCAGTTTTCGCAACGCCGAGTTTATGGTGAACGAACTGCGGGTGCCCGTGCCGGAGCATTACCTGGAGCGCATGCGGCGGGCCGACAGCGCTGACAAGGCTCGCGCCGAGGGCGTGGCCATCGCGCGGGAAATGGTCGAGCGGGTCCGGCCCCTGGTTCAGGGAGTGCAGCTCAGCGCGCCGTTTGGCCGCTACCAGATGGCGTTGGAAGTCGCGGAGGCCATCGGCGCCCGGTAACCACTCGTGTCCACTGACCTGGTTGAAATCAATTCCGAATCGCCCGACGCGGACAGTATCCAGCGCGCGGCCGAGACGATCCGCCGCGGCGGCGTGGCGGCCATTCCCACCGATGCGTTGTACAGCCTGGTGGCGGACCCGTTTAATCTTCACGCCGTCAGCCGGGTATTTGCGGCCAAAGGCCGGGAGATTCACCGCGCCCTGCCCTTGCTGATCGACGACTTTCTGATGGCGGAAGATCTGGCGCGCGACCTGTCGAACCGCTTTTACCTGCTGGCCCGCCGTTTCTGGCCCGGGCCGGTGACCATTATCGTCCCCGCCTCTCCCAAGGTTCCCTTGAAAGTGACCGGGAACACCGGGCGGCTGGCGCTGCGGCACAGCCGCGCGCCCGTGGCGCAGGCCCTGGTCAAGTGTCTCGGCCAGCCGCTCATCGCCACCAGCGCCAATATTTCCGGGCAGCCGACCTGCCGCAGCGGCATTGAAGCGTTCGGCACCATGGACGGCCGCATTGACCTGGTGCTGGACGGGGGACTGTGCGGCGGCAAGGGGGCCACCACCGTGGATATCACCGAGCCATACTGGCGCCTGATCAAGGAAGGAGCGGTCGAGGAGCGCGAGATCGCCGAATGCCTGCGCGGCTCCTGAGCCGGCCGGCGAAGCAGACTGGAATGGACCCGATGATGAGCGACATGCTGAAAATCCGGGGGCGCGGGCGGCGGCCCATTGAGCAGATCCTGAGCCCCTTTCAGAAGTTCGCCCACACGCAGACGGCGAGCGGCATCCTGCTGCTGGTGTGCTCCGCGGTAGCCATAATCCTGGCGAACTCGCCGGCCGCCGCGTGGTGGAACAGCGTCTGGGAAGCCAAGGTCACCATCGGCTACGACGGCTACGAACTCAGCAAGCCGCTGTTGCTCTGGGTGAATGACGGGTTGATGGCCCTTTTCTTTTTCGTGGTCGGGCTGGAGATCAAGCGGGAAGCGCTCGTCGGCGAGCTTTCTTCGCCGCGCCAGGCGGCGCTGCCGATTGCCGCCGCCATTGGGGGCATGGCGGCGCCGGCGCTGTTTTACGCGTTTTTCAACGCGGGTCAGGCGGGCGCCGCGGGCTGGGGCGTCCCGATGGCCACCGACATCGCGTTCGCTTTGGGGGTGTTGGCCCTGCTGGGAAGCCGGGTCCCGCCCGGGCTGAAAATCTTTCTGGCGGCGCTGGCGATTGTCGACGATCTCGGCGCGATTCTGGTGATCGCGATTTTCTACACCGCCGAGCTTTCCGTGTCCGCGCTGGCGGTGGCGGCAGGAGTACTGGTGATGCTGATCGCCGCGAACATTCTGGGCGTCCGCTCACCGCTGGTTTACGCCTTGTTTGGCGCGGTCCTGTGGGTGGCGTTCTTGAAATCCGGCGTGCACGCAACCATCGCTGGCGTCCTGCTGGCGCTGACCATTCCGGCGCGCACGTTGCTGGACGACGAAGAATTCGTCGCACACGGGCAGGAATTGTTGGGACTATACGCCGCGGCGAGCGGGAACAACCAGGAGCACGTGCGGGAGGAACGCCAGGTGGCCGTCATCCAGGCGCTGGAAACCGCCTGCGAGCATGCCACGGCGCCGCTTCAGCGGTTAGAACGCGAATTGCACGCCTGGGTGGCCTTTTTCATCATGCCGGTCTTCGCCTTGGCGAATGCCGGCATCGAGTTGAGCGGAAACCTGGCGGCCGCGATTGCGAGTCCCGTGACTCACGGCGTGATGGCGGGTCTGGTGCTCGGCAAGCCCCTGGGCATCCTGCTGGTCTCCTGGATCGTGGTGCGCCTGGGCTGGGCGGTGCTGCCCGGCGGCGTCACCTGGGCGGGCATCCACGCGGTGGGCTGGCTGGGCGGCATCGGCTTCACCATGGCGCTGTTCATCGGCGGCCTGGCGTTCGCCGGCGCGCCGCAATTGCTGCAAGTCGCCAAGCTGGGAGTGCTCTCCGCTTCGGCGCTCGCCGGGGTGGTGGGTTTGGTTCTCCTTCACCGGGCGCTGGCGCCCGCGCCGAAGCCGGCGTAGCGGCGCAGCCAGGCGTTCACAAACCGCGGCTCTACGTCAGCCAGAAACTGAAATACAGGTAAATCGCCAGGACCAGGCTGAGCACCACCGCCGTGCCCCACACCTCCGCCGCGCCCCAACTGGCCCGGTTCTCCGCGCGCTGCGCGGCAGAGAGCGAGGCGTAGGTGAGCCCCGCGATCCGCGCCTCCGGCGGGGGAGAAGTAAACCAGGAGATAGCCACGACCAACGCGACGCTGAAGAGGAACAGGACGCCGGCGAAATAATAGGCGTTGAAGTCGCCCACCGCGCGCAGCATCGTGCCCGCGGGCAGCGCGCCGCTTTTGGCCAGAGTTTGCAGGGTCAGCTTGGTCATGCCCGCGGCGAAACCGGCGATCAGGCCCCAGAGGGCCGCCGGGGCGGTGACGCGCTTGGAAAACAGCCCCAACAGGAACACCGCCGTGATCGGCGGCGCCAGAAACCCCTGAACGTTCTGAAGGTAATCATACAGTCCGGTGTTGCGCTCCGAGATGCTTTTCATGATGGGAATCCAGATCAGGCCGCACGCCACCACCGCGCCGGTGGCCCAGCGGCCTACGCGCACCAGCGTCCGCTCGTCGCGCCCGGGGCGGATCTTCTCGTAGATGTCCACCGTGAACAGCGTGGCGCAGGAGTTGAACAAGGAGGCCAGCGACGACATCAGCGCGGACAGCAGTCCGGCCACTACCAGCCCGCGCAACCCGACGGGCAGCAGCGCCTGCACCATGGTGGCGAACACCGCGTCCCCCAAAAGCTCACCCGGCGCATCCGGCCGCGGCGGAATCGTCAGCACGCCTTTCTGGTGCAGCGCGTAGCCGATCATCCCCGGCACCAGGAAAATCAGGACCGGCCACACCTTCAGGAACCCGCCCCAGATGGCGCCGCGCCGCGCGTCCCGCAGGCTGCGGGCGGCCAGCGTGCGCTGCACGATGTATTGATCCGTGCACCAGTACCAGATGCCGATGACCGGCGAGGCGATCATCACGCCCAACCAGGGAAAGTTGGGGTCGGAGTTGGAACGCCACAACGCGAAATCAGCAGCGTGCGGGCGGCAAGAAGCGATCAATTGGTCCCAGCCGCCCAGTTGCGCGAGTCCGAGGACGGTAATGAGCCCGGAACCGAGCAGCAGCACAAACGTCTGGGCGACTTCCGTGTACACCACCGCGCGCAGACCTCCCGCCACCGTGTACAGTCCCGTCGCCACCACCGTGGTGATCGCGCCCACCCAGAACGCGTTGTCCGGCGAACCGAACGTCTCGGGCAGCAGCGTCTGGAACACGATCGCGCCGGCGTAGACGGTCACCGAGACCTTGGTGAATACGTACGCCACCAGGCTCACTACCGAGAGGACCCAACGCGTCTCGGCGCTGAAGCGGCGCTCGAGAAACTCGGGCATGGTGAACACGCCGCTTCGGTGGTAGAAGGGCACGAACACCCAGGCCAGCAGCAGCATGATCCAGGCGTGGAGCTCCCAGTGCGCCTGCGCCATGCCGTTGTTGGCGCCAGAGCCGGCCAGGCCGACGATGTGCTCGGAGCCAATGTTCGAAGCGAACAGCGAACAGCCCACCACAAACCAACTGACGTGCCTGCCGGCGAGGAAATAATCCGCGGCCGTGTCCTGATGCCGCGCCGCGCGCCACACAATCGCCAGGATCAGCGCGAAATAGGCGCCTACCACTACCCAGTCGAGAATTTGCATGCGGAAAGGTCTCCGGCTATTATCTACCCAAATGAAACGGCGGCTGGTCTGGTTGCTGCTGGCCGCGCTGCCGGCCGGCGCCGCCGAATGGCGCAAGGAATCCGGGGTGCGGGTGAGCGCCGGCAATGTGCCCTTCGTGTATCCGCTGGAGACAGGCGGTTACCGGTTGTATTTCTGTGGGCAGGGCGGCATTCTCAGCGCGTATTCGGCCAACGGACTGGATTTTCAGATCGAACCCGGCGTCCGCGTGCCGCGCGGGTGCGACCCGTCGCTGGTCAGGCTGGACGACGGGCGCTACCGGATGTACTACAAGATCCCGTTTGGTCCAGGCGGTCCCGGGCAATCCGTCCACAAGGCCTATAGCGCGATTTCCGCCGACGGCGTCCAGTTTACCGACGAGGGTTTGCGGCTGGAGTCCGAGGGCACCATCGACCGCGGCTGGGTGTCGGTGCCGGAAGTGATTCGCACCTTCGACGGGCGCTGGCGGATGTACTACGTTTCCGCGCGCGACGGGATCGCCAACGTGATTGCGAGCGCGGTTTCCGACGACGGTTTGTTGTTCGAGCGCGAAGAAGGAATTCGCGCGGAAGGCTTGGTGGACCCGGCGGTGGTGAAACTGCCGAACGGGCAGTATTGGCTGTTTGGCATGGCCGGTCTGGGCTCGCCGGGGAGCACGATGACGATCCGTTCGGCGACCTCCGCCGACGGGCTGCGTTTCTACTGGGATGAAGGCGTGCGCATCCGGGCGGGCGGACCGGACGACGCGCGGGGCCTGTTCGACCCGAGCGTGGTGGCCTTGCCGGACGGCCGCTACCGCATGTATTACGGGGGGGACGCCGGCAAGACGCTCTCGGCGGTGGGCGAGCGCGAGCCAAACCCGCAGGTCGGCGCGGCGGCGGTGTGGCCGGCGGCTCTCGCCCCGGGAGGAATCGGCTCGCTGTACGGCGAGGATCTTCGCGCCGGGGCGGCGGTTCAGGTCAACGGCCAACCGGCGGCTGTGCTCCACGCATCGTCCGGGCAGATCAACTTCGCCGTTCCGGAGACGGTTGCCGGGCCGGCCGCGCACATCGTCGTGACCGCCGCCGGGGACAGGCCCGTGACGGCGTTGGCTGAGCTTCGCCGCGTCAGCCCCTATTTATTCACGCTCGACGCGTCAGGCAAAGGGGAGGCCGCTGCCCTGGACGCCGTCCGCTTTACGCCGGGACCATTCGCGCCGGGCGGCTACGTAGCGCTGTTCGGATCCGGGCTCCGGCGCGCACGCCAAGTGACCGCCCGCTTGGGGGAGGCGCCGCTCGAGGTGTTGTATTTCGGCCCGCAGGGCTCCTTCCCCGGTCTCGACCAGGTGAATGCGCGGATCCCGCCGGACTTCGCTGGCCGGGGCGCGCTGCCGCTGCGCCTACGGGCCGATGACCAGGAGGCGCCGGAGGTCACGCTCACCGTGCGGGCGCCGTAGTTTTCGCACACTCACCGCGGCGGCGGGTACGCCATAATGAAGATGGGTTCCGGCCCGCTATGCAATTGCCGGTTGCACTGCGCGAGGCGATCGCCGCAAGATTGAGCGGCCTTGCCGCACGCGATCTGTCGCAGAGCGCGGAGCGTCTGGCCGAGCGCTATCGCGCGCCAGCAACCGCCGCCGTGGCTCCCGGGGACGACGAGCGGCCCGCCTACCTGGCCGTGCGGTTGCCCGCGACTTTTGCCGCCACCTATGCGGCGCTCGCCGAACTGCAAGCGCGGTGCAGCGGTTTCACTCCAACCACGGTGCTGGACTTGGGCGCGGGTCCGGGCACGGCAACCTACGCCGCCGCCGAACTGTGGCCCGAACTGGGGGCGGCCCGGCTGGTCGAGCAGGACGCCGCTTGGCTGCGCATCAGCCGGGAACTGGCCGCGGCGGCTTATCCCGGGCTCCAGGTGGAGGAGTGGCAAGGCGATCTCGGGCGGACGCCGCTGGGCGAGGCGGACCTGGTGGTGGCCGCCTATTCGCTCACCGAACTCCCGCTGGAACGCGCGCTGCCCGTACTGCGGCGCGCCTGGGACGCGGCCGCCGGCGCGCTGGTTTGCCTCGAGCCGGGCACCCCGGAAGGCTTCGCGCGCATCCGCCGTTACCGGGAGGAACTCAAGGCGGCGGGCGCCCACCTCGCCGCGCCTTGTCCGCACCAGCAGGCGTGCCCCATGCCTGCCGGAGACTGGTGCCACTTTGCCCAACGCGTCGAGCGGTCTTCGCTGCACCGTTATCTGAAGAGCGGACGGCTCGGATATGAGGACGAGAAATTCTCTTACCTGGCCGCTGTCCGGGGAGAACTGCCCCCCGCCGACGCCCGCATTCTGCGGCGTCCGGCGATCGAACCCGGCTGCGTGACGCTGCATCTGTGCGGTCCGGACGGGCTCGCGGTAGTGCGCATCCCGCACCGGGACCGCGAGCGTTTCAAACTCGCCCGCAAGTCGCGTTGGGGCGGCCCCTGGCGCGAGCCCGCTCCCTGAGCGGTCATTTCAGGACCAGGTCGCGCACCTGCGCCAGCCGCGCCTTGCCCGCCGGTCCTTCCACGGTGAGCAGCACGGTGTACTCGCCGGGCTTTTCATACTGATGCAGCGGATGCTGCTCCGTACTGGTCTTGCCGTCTCCGAAATCCCAATGCCAGGCGGCCACCTGGCCATACGATTCGTCCCGGAAGGCCACCAGGCGGCGGTCCATGTCGACAACCTGAAACGACCACAACGCCTCCAGCGGTTTGCGGAACCGCGCTTCGAGCGGCATCAGGCGGAAGGCAACCAGGTCGCTGGCGTTGCCGTACATCGTGGTCTTATGCGAAAGGTTGTAGAACCCCTGGTATTGATTCGCCTGCACGCCGTCGTAATCAAGGATGGCCCACGACATACCGATGATCTTGTTCTCGCGAAGCTGAGAAATGATGGCGCGGCCGGGCCCCTCGCACCCGGCATAATCGAACGGCGTCACCCAGAACTCGAGCACCAGTTTGCCGGGCTCCCCATGCTTGAATGTGTACGCGTACGCGGCGTTGGCGTAGGGCAGATCCTTGATCCAGGGTTGACAGCCCCAGACGAAGGCCCACGGCTTGTCCACCGCGGGAGTGAAGATGTGGTAGTTCTGCGCGTGCACGCCGTGAAAGGAAAAGTGCGCCTCTTCGCGGCTGAGCTTTTCGTAGGGATGCATGTGTTTGACGAACGGGCCGCCGGACAGGTCGCCGTCGATCACCAGTTCGAAAATGTCGTTGTGCAGATCGGGCTGCGCGAAATCCCAGTAGTTGTCGGAGGCCTCGTACCGGAAATAGAGCTGGTTCATGCCCTTCACCCAGCCCACCTTGACGCGCACGTCCAGGTCCTTGCGGTCGATGTTGGCCCCGCGCCCCACCACCGTTTCCTTCAGTTGATCCGTGCCAATCACGTACGACTCGGGGACTATGTCCCAGTCGTCCGATTTCCCGTCGATCCGGGGAATGCGGTCGGGCGGGAACTGGAAGATCTTGAACTCGACGTCCGGACGTTCCAGTGCGGCGAGGGTGAGCGGCAGCGCGGCCACAACGAGCAGGAGAGTTCGCATGGGTTTGTCCCCCCAGCCTATCGGATGGCGCACCCGGTTCGTCAAGCGCCCGCGGGCGTCAACTCAGGACTTCGAGAATGCGGTCGACGTCCTGCCGGTTGTTGTACACGCTCACCGAAAAGCGCAGGTGGTTGCCGAAGCGGCCGACCGTAAGGGCCGCATTCGGACCGGTGATCGAGATGCGCGCCCGCCCTTCCCGCGCCGCGCGGCGGATCTTTTCTTTGGTCTGTTCGGCGTCGGGACACAGGAACGTGACGATGGGCGTTTCGGTTCCCGGCGGGGTGATGGGGGGGTAGCCCAGCGCGGGCAACTCTTTCCGCAGGCGTTCCGTGAGGGCGCGGGCGTGGGCGCGGATGCGCGGGATCGTCAGCCGCTCGATGAAGCCCAGCGCCGCGTGCTGCGCCGCCAGCGTGATCACCGAAGGCGTGCCCACGTCGAAATCCGCGATGCCTGCGGGGTCATGCGCCAGGAACTCGGGCTGGCCGGCTTTGGGCGCGCGCACCCACGGGACGTAGTTCATCTCGGGGTGGCCGGTAAACTGGGTGGGCTTGACCACTGTGCCGATGAGGTCCTCGCGGAGGTAGAGAAACGCCCAGCCGTGCTCGCCTTGCAGCCACTTGTACATGCCGCAGGAGGCCATGTCGATGCCCAGGGCGCGCACGTCGATCGGGATCGCGCCCGCGCCCTGGATGATATCCGCGAACAGGTAGGCCCCGTGCGCATGCGCCAGTTCGGAAAGCGCGCGCGCATCCTCGAGATGGCCGTTCACCGACGACACCAGGGACACCGCGATCAGCCTGGTCTTACGGTCCACCGCGCGCTCCATGTCGCGCAGGTCGATGCGCCAGTCGCGGTGCTTGACGATGCGGACGTCCAGGCCCATCCGCCGGCGCCGGAGATAGCCGGCCAGGCAGGCGCTGTAGTGCAGATCGTTGGTCACCACATTGGCGCCCGCCAGGTCCATGCCGTTCAGCACCAGGTTCTCGCCCACGGTGGTGCTCGGGCAGAGCGTCACTTCCGAGGGCTTGGCGTTGATCAGGCGGGCGAAACCCGGCCGGACTTTCGGCAGTACGGTCTCCCACAGGTCTTCGCGTCCTTCGCCGGGGCCAAGGTGCAGGAAGTCCATGTAGCGTTGCATCGCCTGCACGGTGTGGACGCCCAGCGGGTGCTGGGCGGCGGCATTGAAATAGGTTTCGTTCAACGCCCGCGGAAACGTCCGGCGGATCGCGTCCCAATCGGGCTCGGCGGAGGCTTGCCCCCCCGAGGCTACCGCGGCGGCGGACAGAAATTGGCGGCGGTTGACATCCATTGTTTCCCCCCTTGGGCTAACGCGCTTGCCGGGCGCGCTCCCCGAAAACCGCGCGGGCTTGGCGGAACTGTCCGAGCACGTGCTGCTTCTCTTTCTCCGACCGCCAGCCGGCATGCTGTTCGGCCATTTTGGTAATTTCGTCGATCCAGCGGAGGAAGTATTCGGCGTCCTCGCGCGACCGGATCGGCTGGTCGCCGCACAGCACGTACACGGGACTGGTCTCCGCGACAATGTAGCTGTCGTCGATGGGGTGTTGGGGCTGTGCGTGGGAGGCGCGGAAGGTCAGCCACCCGCTGCGTGGAATGGCGATTCGTTTGCGGAGCTGGCCCGACCGCCCGTCGGCGGCTTGGGGGGCGAGCGTCTCCACCATCTGCCCGTTGAAAAAGACCTCCATCTTTTCCACCGGCACGATGGATTCGAAACCGGCTTCCACCTCCACCTTGCCGCCGCCGGCGGGCAGCCGGATTTCGCCGCCGGGGATTTCTCCGTTGACCGCGAATTGCAGCAGCGGGGCGTTGGTGACGAAGGTCCGTCCCCGGCGGATGGCGTCCAGCCAGCGGGGCCACTCGAGTTTGCCGCCGAGATAGGCATACATGCGCGCCGAGCCCACCGCCGGCGTGGCGTGCAGGTTGGATATCGAATCCTCCCCGGCCGAGGCGGTAACCCTGAACCCGCAGTTCAGCGCGCGGTGCCACACCTTCACGGTGTGCGTGAAATGGCCGGCGCTGGTCATCACCTCGAAGTAATCGAAGACGCCCAACGCCAGGTCGACCGGAAATCCGCGGGCCACGCCATAACCCTGTTTGGGCGGATCGCCCGAAAAGGGATGTACGTAGCCGCCAAGGGCGCCCTGCTTGCGCGCCGCCCGGAACATGTCCGTGTTGCTCGGGTACAGGCTCTCGATCGCGGTGCCTTCGTAGCCGGTCGTATAGGGCGACAGGAAATGGCGCGTGAGGTTGATGAAGTTGACGTGCCCGTAAAACGGCGGGCGGTACTCCTGGCCGAAAGTGAGCAGTTGCGCGCCATTTGAACCCCGGTACGGGCCGCCGCCGGAAAAGTACTGGTGATCGAACACGCGGTTGTCCTTGTTGGCCACCTTTTCGCCGACGAAATTCAGGTCCTCGGCGCGGGCCATGAACAGGAGGTTTTCCGGCGTGTTGCGCAAGTTTCCGCCGTAGTTCATATGCACGTGGTCGCTGCCGGAGTACCAGCCGAGGGCGTTCCAGTTGGTCATGCGCCGCAGCTCGAGCGTGATTTGCGTCACGCGCCCCGGTGAAATCCTGACTTTCTGCTGGAGCGGCCAGAACTCCAGCCCCTTGGTGATTTCGAGTTTGGCTTCGCCGGCGGGCAGGTCGACGGCGAAACGGCCTTCCGCGTGGAAGAAATCCGTGCGGGCGTAGCGGCCGGCGACCCGCTGGAAGGCGTCGGGCGGCGCGTACCACTTGCCGTCGGCGGCCTCGAGTTGGATGCGGGCGGCGGTGGGCTGGCCGCTGGCAGCTTCGCGAAGGTACACCTCCAGCGTCCCCACCGGCCTGCGGTAGACTCGCCGCAGAACCGGCAACCGCCGTTCTTCGCCGCCGAAAGCGGCCAGCAGGCGGAGTTCGGACAGTCCGTGCTCGTTGGCGATATAAGCGATCCACTCCCCGTCCGGCGACCAGGCGGGATCGAAATGGTCAAAGTCGCCAAACGTCAGTTGATACGGTTCCCCGCCGTCCACCGGCAGCACATACAGGTTGTTGTACTGGCTGCCGCGGTGCGAACTGTAGAGAATCCGCTTCCCGTCCGGCGACCACTGCGGCCTGGTGCGGTACAGCGTCTCCTCGCGGAGGATCATGCGGGCCTGTTTCATCGAGTCCGGCTGCGTCGGCGCGCGCCAGATCGCGCCCGAACCGAGCGGAATGCCGCGGTTGGAAACCAGGATGAATTCCTTGCCATCGGGAGACCAAGTGGGCTGAATATGATCGTCGAACGAACTGAAGTAGAGGCGGGGACGGCCGAAGGAGTTCTCTTCGGTCAGGCGGACAGGCGCGCCGGGTTTGCCGTTGTCGATGGGAAGCATCCACACGTGAAACTGGCCCTGGGGCTCGTTGCGGACAAACGCGAGGCGTTTGCCGTCCGGGGAGAAGACGGGGTCCAGGTTGAGCCCGCCCTTCATGAGCAACGTGCTTTCGCCGGTGGCAAGCTGAAGCAGCATCAGCGCGACGCCTTCGTGGTCTTCCGCCGTGTAGGCCAGAAAGCGCCCGTCGGGTGAAAAGGCGGGCGACGAATCGTAGGTCGGGTTGGCGGTCAACTCGTACGCCACGTCCGCATCCACCCGCATCTTCCACAGCGAGCCCAACATGCCGAAAGCGATTTCCTGCCCGTCCGGCGACCAGGCCGGGCGCCAGGGAGTGCTGGCCGTCTGCGGCACGTAGTAGCTGTACATATAGCCGGAAGCGTACGGTCCGCGCGGCGGCGCGGCGGAGCCGGCGCACACCAGCAGGAGAAGCGCGGCGGTCACTCTCATAGATCCGCCGATTGTATACCCGTTGACCGCCCTCCGCCAGAGCCCGCATACTGTGGCCCATGCGGATCATCGACTGCCACGCCCACATCACCTCCTTCGACGAACGCCGCTACCCGCCAAAGGCGAATCCGCTGCGCCCGCCGCCGGGAGTCGGCTCCGCCGAACACCTGCGGCAGGTAAGCCGGGCCGCCGGGGTCAGCCACGTCCGCGCCATACAGACGGTGTCGTTCTACGGCTACGACAACCGCTACTTGTGCGACAGCGCCCGCCGCGAGCGCGCCTGGATGGCCGGCGTGTGCACGCTCGATCCGGACGATCCCCGCAGCCCGGCAGAGCTGGCGCGCTTCGTGCGCGAATACGGCGTTCGTTCGTTGCGCAGCGTGCCGTCGCCCGCCCGGCGCACATTTGACGATGACGGCGTGCGGGCGATGTGGAAAGCCGCCGCGGAACTGGGCGTCTCGGTCGATCTGTTTCTGATGCGCTCGGCGCACATACCCGGCGCGGTGAAACTGCTGGAGGAATTTCCGCGGCTCACGGTAGGCTTCTGCCACTGTATGGACCTCAAGCCCGGTCCGGACCTGGTCTCCAACCTGGACGCGGTCCGGCGCCTGGCGCGTTTCCCGAACCTGTACGCGAAGGTGGATTTTATCGGGACGGGCACCCGGCAGCCTTTCCCCTGCGAGGATCTCCACCAGGCGGCGCTGGCGGTGATCGACGCCTACGGACCGGAGCGCTGCGTGTGGGCCAGCAGCTATCCAAATCAAGTGTGGACGCCGATGGTCACCTACGCCGAGCACTTGCGTATCTTCCAGGACGCGCTACCCCTCACCAGCGCCGCGCGGCGGCAGATTCTGGGCGAAACCGCGCGCCGCATCTGGTTCCCGGAGATTCGCGGGTAACGATGCGCTGGCGTCCTCCGCGCCCCTCCGTTTATCATGAGGGAGCTATGCGCATCCTTACTTTCGCCTTGGCCGCCGCGCTGCTGGCGCTGCCTGCCTTTGCCCAGAAGAAGTTGATCCAACCCAAGGAGTTCCCCACCGGACGTCCGTTCAGCCCGGGCCTGCTGGTGGGCAAGACGCTGTACGTGGCCGGACAGGTAGGCCAGGATTTGAAAACCGGACAGATCCCCGACGACTTCGAGGCCGAGGTGCGCCAGACGCTCGACAACATCGGAATCATCCTCAAGGAAGCGAAATACAGTTTCGCGGACGTCGTGTCGGTCAACGTGTATCTGACGGACATGTCGCTGTTCCAGCGGATGAACCAGGTGTACACAACATACTTCCCCGAACCGCGCCCCGTCCGCACGACGGTCGGCGTGGCGGCGCTGGTGGGCAAGGCGCGCATCGAGATCACCGTCACCGCCTCGAAGTAGATGCGCCTTTTTCAGGTGGACGCCTTCACGGCGCAGCCATTCGCTGGTAATCCCGCCGCCGTCTGCCTGCTGGACCAGGCGGCCGGCGCCTCGTGGATGCAGGCGTGCGCGGCGGAAATGAATCTGTCGGAAACCGCGTTCCTGCATCCCCGGCCGGACGGGGCCTATGATCTGCGTTGGTTTACGCCGGCCGTGGAAGTGGATCTGTGCGGTCACGCCACGCTGGCCAGCGCCCACGTGCTGTGGGAGACCGGCGCGCTGCCGGCCGAGGCCGTGGCGCGCTTCCACACGCGCTCGGGTGTGCTCTCCGCCGTACGCCGGGACGGCTGGATCGAAATGGACTTCCCGGCCATGCCCGCCGAGCCTGTTTCCGCCCCGCCGGACCTGTTGGAAGCGCTGGGCACGGACGCCGTGCCGGTCAGCCGGAACCAACTCGACTACCTGGTGGAGCTGGCCTCGGAAGCGGAGGTGCGCGCCCTGCAACCCGACCTGGCAAAGCTGGCGCGTGTTCCCGTCCGCGGCGTGATCGTCACGGCTCGCAGCGCGGAGTACGATTTTGTCTCGCGGTTTTTCGCCCCGGCCTGCGGCATCGCCGAGGATCCCGTCACCGGGTCGGCGCATTGTTGTCTGGGCCCCTACTGGGCCGCCCGGCTTGGACGCACGCGCTTGACGGCGTTTCAGGCCTCCCGGCGCGGGGGAGTTGTCCGGGTGGCGCTGGCTGGCGGGCGGGTCCTGCTGGCGGGTCAAGCCGTCACGGTGTTCCGGGGAGAACTGGACCGGCGAGCGCTCGCCCTCGTTCCGCCAAGCCGCTGACCTGGGGCCGCTTCCGCCGGCGCATGCCAACCGTCTGACACGGGATCGCGATACACTACAGGGCGAATGCGGGTGCGGCTAGTTGCGGCTGCCCTGTGCTGGGCTGTGGGCGCGAGCGCGCAGAACTCCGCGGGGGTATTTATCGAAACCGTGGCGGGCGCCGGCTTGTTCGATCTGCGGCCCGCCCGGGAAACGCCCCTGATTCAGCCCCAGGCGGTGGCGGTGGCGCCGAACGGCGATCTGGTCATCTCCGACGGAAATTTCCTGATTCGCCGGGTGCGCGGAGCCCAAGCGGCGATTGTCGCGGGCGGCGGCGACGTGGTCGACGACGGCGAGGGCGTGGACGCGCGGAGGGCGAAACTGGATTATCCGTCCGGGGTCGCCGCCGCCAGTGACGGCGCCATCTATTTCGCCGATGTTCGCCATCACCGGATCCGCTGCGTGACGCCCGACGGCCGGATCGCCACCGTGGCCGGCCGAGGCAGACCTGGATATTCGGGCGATGGCGGGCCGGGGTTGTTTGCCGATTTGAACCTGCCGACCGCGTTGACCTTGAGCCCTACCGGGGAAGTCGTGTTCGCCGACACCGGAAACCACGTCGTCCGCGCCTGGGACCCGCGCACGCGCCGCATTCGCACGGTCGCCGGCACGGGCGAGGAGGGCCACTCCGGCGACGGCGGGCCCGCCCGCAGCGCTTCGTTCGGCACGATCCGCGCGCTTGCTTTCGACCCGCAAGGCAACCTGTACATCGCGGACCGGACCTACTGGGTCATCCGGCGCGTGGCGCCCGACGGCGCGATCACCCACTTCGCCGGCACCGGGGAGCCGGGTTATGCGGGCGACGGCGGACCGGCCACCCAGGCGCGGCTCGGCTGGATCTTCGGCATGGCCGCCAACCAGCGGGGCTTGTTCGTGGCCGACGCCGACGCCGGCCGCGTCCGGCTGATCAATCCGCAGGGAATCATCTCGACGTACGCCGGCGGCGCGACGCGCGTCCCGCGCGAAACCGAAAACGTGCCCGCCACCGAGATCACCCTCAAGGTTCCCGCCGGGCTGGCGCTCGACGCGCAGGGCAACCTGTTTATCACCGATACCGACTCGCACCTGATCCGCCGGGTCGACGCCAATACGCGCACGGTGACCACGGCCGCCGGGGCTCTCCGCTTCGCCGACAGCCTGCCCGCCGCGGAGACCCCGCTCTACGTGCCGGGGCATGTCGCCGTGGACCAGCGCGGCAACGTGTTCTTCGCGGAGAATGGCTCGTTCCGCGTCCGCCGCCTCGATGCGCTTTCCGGGGCGATCACCACGATTGCGGGAAATGGCCGCGAGGGGTTCCGCGGACAGCCGGAGTCTTCGGTTTCGCTTGGCGGGAAGCTGGGCGTCTCGGTCGACGCCCAGGGACGGGTCTTGATCGCCGATGCGGAAGTCGGCGTGATCCGCCGCTATGATCCGGCCACCGGCCAGGCGCCGGTGATCCTGGATCTGAACCGGTTTCCGTGGGAGCGCCCGGGCCCGCAGCCCCGCTTTGCCTTGGCCGCGCCAGACGGGAGTATTTTCCTTTCCGAATGGAAGAATGACGTCGTGTTCCGCCTGGCGCCGGACGGCAGGCTTTTGTATTTCGCGGGCATCGAGGGCGAAACGGGGTACTCCGGGGACGGCGGCCCGGCGGTAAAGGCCACCCTGAACGGTCCGGAGGGGCTCGCGCTGGACAACCGCGGCGGGTTGCTCGTCTGCGACGCCGATAATCACGTGGTCCGGCGGGTCGACCTGGCGACCCGGGTCATCGAGACGTTCGCGGGCGACGGTATTGACAACTACGACTTTGACGGGTTTGCCGCCACCCTGGCCAGCATGCGCCGGCCGGTCGCTTTGGCGGTCAACGAAGGTTTTGTGTTTATCGCCGATGAATCCGCCGATGCGGTGCGGTTCGTGGATCCGGACGGCGTGATCAACACGATCACCGGCGCGGACGCGCCTGGTTTCTCCGGCGACGGCGGCCTGGCGTTGTTCGCCCGCCTGGATACGCCCATGGGGGTGGCGTTTTTCCGCAACACGCTGCTGATCGGCGATTCGCGAAACTACCGCCTCCGCCGGCTGTTCGTGCAGCAGGTGGCGAATCCACTCCAGATCTCCGAAACCCGGCTGACCTTTCGCGCCGCCGAGGGTGGCGATCCGCCTTCCGAGCAACTGTTGATCGTGAACTCCTCGGTGCTGGGACTCAACCTGAATTATGCGATCGGCGGCTCCCTGGACAATGGCAAAGATTGGCTCTACGTCGACTCGTTGGAGGGACAAACCCCGAACGCGATCATCGTCTCGGTCGACACCAAGGCGCTAACCGCCGGCCGCTATACGGGCCGGATTACGGTGCGGGCCGACAACGGTTCGCAAGCCACCGTGCTGGTGGAACTGGTGGTCACGCCGCCGGGAGAGTTGCGGACCGTCCAGTTGTCGGCGGACTTGCTGCCGTTGTCGGTGTCGAGCGGGGGAACAGGATCCGGGCTGCTTGCCGTTTCGGCCCCGGGGGGGCAGGCAATTCCCTGGAAGATCCGTTTGCTCACCGAGTCGTCCTGGCTGAAATTGAGCGCGCGCGAAGGAACTACTCCCGCGAATCTTCAAGTGGAGGCGGACGCCGGTTCGCTGGCGCCCGGCGTGTATGCGGCGGTGGGATACGTGGAAGTTCCGGAGGGCGCTTCGACGCTGTTTGTCATTCTGCTGAACGTGGAGGAGGCGCAGCCGTCGATTCTGTTGGACCGCAGCGCCCTGGTGTTCGAAACCGTGCAGGGCAGCACCGCGGTGGCGGATCAGACGCTGGCGATCCTCAACAACGGCGGCGCGCCCTTGTCCTGGAGCATCTCGGCGCCGGGAGATCAGAATTGGCTGCGGGTTTCGGCAGCGGCCGGCGAGTTGGACCCGCGAAGCCCCGCGGCGGCGGTCCGGGTCAGCGTGAACGCCGCGGAGCTGGCGCCAGGAGAGTACACGGCGGTGCTGAGCGTCGCCGGCAAGGAAGCTCTGGGTTCGCCCCAGCCGGTGAATGTGCGTTTGCGCGTACGGCCCGCGGGAGCGGCGGCACGGCCCATTCTGGAGACCACCGCGCTGGCGTTCTTCGGCGCGCCGGGTTCCCGCATTCCGAATCAGACCATCGAACTGGGCACCACCGGCGGGGCCGTGCTGAGCTTCTCCGCCTCCGCCAACACCGCCAACGGCGGGCGGTGGCTGACGGTGACGCCCGGCGAGGGCGTCTTGCAGTTTTCCGCGCAGCGCGCCAGATTGGAGGTCAGCGTTACGGCCAGCGGCTTGCGGCCAGAGGACTACCGGGAGGTTCCCGGCTGCCCCGCGCCCGCCTACTGCGGCAAGATCTCCTTATTGTTCAGTGACGGATCTTTGCAGGAAGTCACGGTGCTGCTGGTGCTCCGCGCGGCCGCCGGGGCGCAGCAGACCGGCGCCAAGCAGCGCCACTCCTCGTGCGTTCCCTCCCGGCAATTGCTGCTGGCCCCGACGCTGGCCGGCAATTTCACGGCGAACGCGGGCTGGCCGCTCACCCTCCGCGCCCGGGTGTTGGACGACTGCGGCGGGCCGATTCTCAACGCCAACGTCACGGCCTCGTTCTCCCATGGCGACCCGCCCATGACCCTGGCGAATTTACGCAACGGGGACTATTCCGCCACCTGGACGCCAATCGGGGCCGCGGCGAATACCGTCGTCACCTTCAAGGCGCTTCATCCGTCACTGGCGGCGGCGGAGTTGCGAACCGGCGGCCGGGTGGCGGCCACTGCCAACGACCCGCCCGCCGTGGCCGCGGGCGGCGTGCTCAACGCCGCCTCCCGGCGCCGCGCATCGCTGTTGGCGCCGCGCGGACTGATCGCCATTCAGGGCGCGAACTTCCCCGCGGACGCCGCGGAGGTCCAGGTGCTCATCGGCGGGCAAGCTGCGGCAGTGGTTTCCAGTTCGCCGGAGGAAATTCTGGCGGTGGCCCCGGAGGACGTGGCGCAGCGGCGCTCCACTACGGTGCTGGTGAGCGCCCGCGGTTTCCTGTCCGCGCCCCAGATCGTTTCGGTAGCGCCGGTCGACCCCGGGCTGTTCCCGCCGCCGGAGGCAGCGGCCCCGGTAGCGGGTTCCACGCTGGAGGTGGAAGCAACGGGGCTGGGCGCGGTGGATGAGACCGGCCGCGTCCTGACGCCCGTCACCGCCAGGTTCGGCGCGATGGAAGCCGAGGTAGACTCCGCCGTGGCGATGCCGGACCGCCCCGGCCGCTATCGGATCGCACTGCGGGTTCCCGGCGGCATCGCGGGCGAGCAGAAGCTCACCGTGGCGCAAGGCGACAGCGTCAGTAACGAGCTGACGCTACTGGTCCAGGAAGGCTCCGCCGTGGAGGCGCAGTCACGCGAGCGGCGCCCGGCCGCCCGCGGGCGATACCATGGAGGGCGATGACCCGCTGGCTCTGTGTGCCACTGGCGGCCGCGGCGATTGCCGCCGCCCAATCCTACCCGCACTACGAGATCCGCCGGACGCCCACGCGGCCGCTCATCGACGCCAAGCTCGACGAGCCCGTCTGGCGCAAGGCGAAACCCGCCGGGGAGTTCCAATTCAACTGGTGGACCGCAGGCGCAAAAGAACAAACCATGGTCAAATTGTTGTGGGACGACGAGTATCTTTACGCCGGTTACTATTGCCACGACCGCCACATCTCCGCTTTCGTCACCGAGCGCCACGGCCCGGTTTCCGGCGATGACTGCGTGGAGATCTTCCTCAGCCCGAACCCGGACAATCCCCGCAACTACTACGGATTTGAGATCAACGCGATCGGCACGATGCTGAATTTCCGCATCGCGGATTGGTGGCAGGGCCCGCCGCGCTGGGAACCGGAAGGCGTCCGTTACCGCACGACGTTTCACGGCCTGCCGAAGAAAGAAGAGTCCCCGGACGACAGCCACTGGATTCTGGAACTCGCCATCCCGTTCCGCAACTTCGCCCGGGACGCCGCGCACGTGCCGCCGCGCGAGGGGGACGTCTGGCGGGTAGGGCTGAATCGCGCCGGAGGAATCACGGATGCGCAGTACAGCACCTGGTCGCCGGTGACGACGCCCACGCCGAATTTCCACGTGCCGGAGCAATTCGGCTACGTGCGGTTCACGAAGCGGAAGCCGTAGCCGGAGCGGCCGGCCTTTGTTCGCGCGCGAAGAGCCGCGCCAGCGTCGCCCCCAGCACCAGCACGCCGCCGCCCATCGCCCAGCGGCTGGGCGTTTCACCGTGCAAAAGCCAGGTCCAGACCGGGTTCAGGGCGGGTTCGCTTAGCAGCAACATCGACACCTCGAGCGCCGGCAGGCGCTTGACCGCGCGTGTCAGCAGCACGTAGGCCAGCCCGATCTGGATCAAGCCCAAATACCCGATCAGCGCCCAGTCGAGCGCGCGCGCCTCCTTGACGGGCAACGCCGGCCCCAGACAGAACGCGAACACCATCAGGTTGCCGCAAAGAATGGTGGGCATGCCCACCTCGATCCCGGCGTAGCGCCGCTGCATCCAACGCAAGCCCGCCACGGTTCCCGCCCACGTCATGCCGGTGATGGCGGCAAGCAGATTGCCGAGCGCCGGATTCGGCGCGATCCGGGTGGGCGTCTCCTCGCCCGCGAAGAAACACCACAGTCCGGCGGCCAGCATCGCCATCAGCGCGTAGTCCACCTTGCGGTTGCGTTCGCCCAGCAGCCAGGGACCGGCGAGCATCAGGTACAGCGGCGCGGTGGATTGGAGAAAAATCGCGTTGGCGGCGGTGGTCAGCTTGGTGGCCAGCACGAACAGGGTCAGCGTGGCCGCGTAGCAGATGGCGGCGCGCGGTACGTGCCGGTTCCAGTTGCGCCGCGAAGCCGGCAACAGCGCCGCAATCGCCAGCGCCGCCACGCCGCAGCGAAAGCAGGCGACCTGCCAGTTGGTCAACGCGGTGGCCTTGATGGCGGCGCCGCCCGTCGAGAACAAGCAGGCGGCAGCCAGCGCCTCCAGCCGGCCGCGCATCGGGGAAAACATGAGTCTCCGGTATAGCACGAGCGTTGCCGCGCCGGCGCAAACGGGAAATACTACGGAGCGATGAACCCAATTCCCCTCCTGGCGCTCGCCGTGGCCAGCGCTGTCCATGCCGGCGACCTCACCGCGCTCCGCCAGGGGTTTGAGCAGCCCCCGGCCGATTGCCGCCCCCGTACCCGCTGGTGGTGGATGGGGAACGCCCTGACCGAAGCGGACATCACCGCGCAACTGGAAGCGATGAAGGCCCAAGGCATTGTCGGCGTCGAACAGATCTCGATGGGGCGCGTCTACGAGCGCGGCAACATCGAGTATCTTTCGCCGGAATTCTTCCGCCTGATGAATCACGCGATCCGGGAGGCGCGCCGTCTGGGCATGCGGGTTTCGCTGAACTTCGGCGGACCCGGCTGGATCTGGGGAGGCGACTGGGTTCCGCCGGAGGACCGGAATTTGAACCTGGTGGCGAGCGCCGCCGACATCCCGGGCGGCCAGCCGTACGACGGCGAACTGCCGTTCGAGACGGTTTTGAATCCCCGCCAGCCCGAGCCTCAACTCCAACGCATCCGGCCGGAGGACCGGGTACTGGCGGCAGTGGCGGGCCGGTGGCAGGACGGCCGGCTGCGGGAAGACAGCCTGGTGGATCTGACCGCGCAGGTCCGGGGCCGCCGCCTGAGCTGGCAGGTCCCGGCGGGGCGCTGGCGGCTGATGGCGTTCTGGCTGGTCCGCGGCGACGACGGACCGACGCTCGACCATTTCAACCGCGCGGCCGTCGCCCGCTACTGCGAACGCCTGGGCGGCCGGTTCCACGCGGCGTTCGGCCACGAGTTCGGCAAGACGGTGGACTCCTTCTTCGGCGACAGCTTCGAAGTGCCGGTCTTCCGCAATGGCCTTTACTGGAGCGGCGGGCTGCTTGACGAGTTCCGGAAGACCACGGGCTACGACCTTGTGCGCTACCTGCCGGCCATCTGGTGGGACGTCGACGAACTCTCTCCGAAAATTCGTTATGACGTCAACGAATTCCTCCACCGGGTGGGCATCGAGGCCTTCTTCAAAACCTTCGTGGGCTGGTGCGAGCGCCACGGCGTCCAGGCGCGGATTCAGCCTTACGGTTTTCCCACCGACATTCTGGAGGGGGCCGGCCTCGCGCACATACCGGAGATGGAGATCACCGCCGGCGAAAAGGACGCCGTGCCCTGGTTCGACACCCGCATCGGGCCCCGCGCCTACACGGCTTCCGGCGCGCGGCTTTACGGGCGGCCCGTGATCAGCGTGGAAGCGTACACCTACCAGCACTGGGAGCAAGGCCGCGAGACGCTGGAGGAGCTGAAAATCTCCAGTGACATCTTCCTGCGCGCGGGCGCGACGTTGTTCTACAACCACGGGTTCACCGCCACGCCGGAAACCGAGTTTGCGCCGGCGCGGCGTTTTGGCGCCGAGATGGTGATCAGCCCCGTCAATCCCTGGTGGCCCTATTATCGGCGCTTGAGCGACTACGTGGCGCGCGCTTCGTGGATGCTGCGCCAGGGGGCGCCGGTGCTGGATGTGGCCGTCTATTCGCCGCTGGCCAACCAGTGGACCAAAGACGTGCTGAACGCCCGGCGCTGGACGCGCGACTTCGATTGGGGGGAACTGGGCGCACTGCTGCTGGGCAACGGCTATGACTTCAACCTGATCAACGACGACGTGCTGCAACGCTCCGCGGTGTTCGACGGCCAGTCCCTGCGCGTGCGGGACCTGGACTTTGGCGTGCTGATTCTCCCCAATATCGAGGCGATGCCGCTGGCGTCGCTCCGCCGCGTGCGGGATTACGCCCGCGGCGGCGGCGTGGTGATCGCGCTCGAACAGACGCCGCGGGCCTCCACCGGCCTGGCGCGCTGGCGGGAACAGGACGAGGAAGTGCGCGCGCTGGCGGCCGAGATGTTTCGCGAGCCGCACGGGCGCGACGGCGACGGCCGCCACGCCTTTGGGCGGGGCCGCACCTACTTCCTGCGCCAGGTGATCGACCGCGGCAACGTGCTCGACCGCCGCAGCAGCGCGCTGGACCCGTTTCTGAAAGTCCTGCGGCGCCACCGGCCGCCCGACGTGGGCATCGACTTCGTTCGTTACGCCCTGCGCGAGAACCCGGGACTGTTGTTCGCGCACCGCCGCGCGGGCGACGCCGATCTCTATTTTGTCGCGAACGTGCAGGACAAACCGTTTGATCAGCGGGTGGCGTTTCGCGTCACCGGCAAGGCGCCGCAGGCGTGGAATCTCTACGATGGCTCGATCGCGCCCCTGTATGAGTACGAGGAACGCGGCGGCGCGGCGTGGTTGCCGCTGCGTCTGGGCCCCTACGCCTCGACCCTGCTGGTGTTCGCCCCGGCCGGCGGCGCGCCGCCCGTGACCGAGAGCACGCTTTCCCGGGTGCTCGAAGTGCGCCCCGCCAGCGTCCTGGGGTTGGCCCGCGAAAACGGCGAGCACTGGGCGCTCACCTCGGCCGGCGTGCGCCGCGCGCGCGTCGAGGACTTGCCCGCGCCCTTCGCGATGCACTCCGCCTGGCGCGTCGTGTGGGAGGGGGTCCGCTTCCCCCGCCGCGAGAGCACGCTGTCCCGCCTGGTCTCGTGGACCGAAGATCCCGCCACCCGCAATTTCAGCGGCACGGCGGACTACCAGACGGCGTTCACGCTGCCCGCGGCGTACGCCGCGCCGGACTTGGAACTCGAACTCGACGTGGGCGACGTGGGGAACGTGGCGGATGTCGAAGTCAACGGCAAGCCGGCGGGCGTGGTGTGGATACGCGGGCAGAGGTTGCCGCTCACCGGCCTCGTCCGCGCCGGGACGAATCAACTCCGCATCAAAGTGACCAACACGCTCATCAACCGCGTCGCGGGATGGGAGCGCATGCCGCCGCTCCCGCCGCACTTGGCCGGGCGCTACGGACGCGGTTTGCACGACGACAGCCCCGGCGGCCGGGGCCAATTCGGTTTCGAGCCGCTGCCCCGGTCCGGGTTGCTCGGGCCGGTGCGGATTGTCGCCGCTCAACGCGTCGAGCTGCGCTAGCCGGCCGGCGGGATTACGCCCGCCCCGCCGCGCCCGCCAGCGTCTCCTCCAGCACTTGCCGCGTCCAGGCGAGGCTGCGCTCCAGCAGCGGTCCGCCCTGGGCGTCGCACTCCAGGCTCATCGTGCCCTCGAATCCCCGGCGGACCAGCAACTCGATGCATTTGCGGATGTTGTCCGCGTTCACGCCATCGCCGATCGCGGCGCTGCTCAGCGCAATGCCAGTCAATTCGCCTTTCATCGCCTCCGCCAGTTCCCGGCTCACGTCCTTGATGTGAATATGGTTCACCTTGCCCAGAAATTGCTCGAGGAAGGCCACCGGGTCCCGGCCGGCGATAAACGTGTTGCCGGTGTCCATGTTCATGCCGAAATAGGGCGAATCGTAAAGATTGAGGATCTCGGCCATCAACTCCGGCTTGGTGGTGCAGTAGCCGTGCGGTTCCACGTTCACGATGACGCGGTGCGCTTCGGCGACCGGCAGGATCATGCCGTAGACCCGCTTCAAGTGCGCCAGGATCTCCCGGTCGGTCGCGCCCGCGGGTTTCTCTTTGTCATCGGTGGTGTCGATGCGGGGACAGCCGGCCAGCCCCGCCCACCGGATGGTATGGATCGCGTACTCAACGCCCAGCGTCAGCCCCTCGGGAATCGAAAGCGGAAACGCGGCGTCGATTTCCGAAAGTTGCACGCCGTAGCGGTCCATTTTGCGCCGCAGCAGGATAGGGTCCTCATATAACGCGATGTGCGGCCAGTAGCCCAGCGAGTGCAGCATGTACACGCCGTCGATGGCGGCGCACTCGATGTGGTGCAGGTCGTGCTGTTGCGCCCACTTCAGACACTGTTCGAACGTCCAGTTGCTGGTATTGAAGGCGTCGGTGTGGAAGCCAATGCTGATCATGAGATTTCTCCTGTCGGCCAAGTCCGCTCGGCCCGCTCGCGGCGGCGCCGGCGGCGCGGGTGATGACTCTGCCTCAATCGGACCAGCGCGGCCGGATGGTGTCAAGCCTCGGGATGGCCGGCTAATAGAGGGGCGGCTCGCCGGGCGGGCGGGTCTTCCAGCGGCGGTGAATCCAGAGCCATTGCTCGGGATACGCGCGGATCGCTTCCTCCAGGCGCCGCGTCACCGCCTGGGCGTCAGCCTGCGCGTCGCCGCTGATCGGCACCGGCGGATCGAAGCGCAGCACGTAGCGTTTTTCCGCTTCCTCCCAGACGGCAAAGCCGGGGATCACCGCCGCGCCGCTGCGCGCCGCCAGGCGCACAAACGCGGGGCTGGTGCAGGCTGGCACCCCGAAGAAGTCCACGAAGAGGCCGTCCGGCGCGGCCACGTTCTGATCGATCAGGATGCCGACCGCCTGGTTGTCCGCCAGCGCGCGGAGGATCGGCCGCGCGAAGTCGCGCTTGCCGATCACCCGGTTGCCGGACAGCGTCCGCCGCCGTTCCAGCCAGGCGTCCAGCCGCTGGTTGTCCAGCGGGCGCACGACGATGTGCATCGGAGCGGTGAGCAACGCATGCGCGAAGGCGCTCAGTTCCCAGGCGCCAAGATGGGCGGTGGCGAACAGCACGCCCCGGCCGCGCGCCAGAGCCGCCTCGAAGTGCGCGAACCCTTCGTAACGGATCCAGGAGGAAATGTTGCCGGCGTCGAGGCGGGGGAAGCGGGAGAAGGCCACCAGTTGGCGGGCCAGGGACCGGAAGACTCCGTCTGCCAGGCGGTCGCGGGCCTCGGCGGAAAGGTGGGGAAACGCCAGGGCGAGATTGCGGCGGGCTACCCGCCGCAGACGGGGCGCGCCGCGGTCGAGCAAGGCCAGCCAGCCGCGCGCCACCACCTCCGCCAGCGGACGTGGGCACAGGGCGACCGATCCCACCACCCCGCGCGCGATCGCGTACTCGGCGGCGTCCCGCCATCCCGACCGCCGCGCCATGGGCGTTACGCTTCAATCCAGCCGCCGCCCGCGACCAGATCGCCTACGTAGAACACCGCCGCCTGTCCCGGCGTCACCGCCCGCTGCGGTTCGTCAAACGCCACCTGCACCCGCGTGGGGTCCTCCGTGGGGTGCAGCGTGGCCCAGGCGGCCACGTGTTTGTTGCGAATCTGCACTTGAGCGCGCGCCGGCCGGGTCAAGGGCGGCCACGACACCCAGTTCACCTGGCCAGCCACCAAGCCAGGGCGCAGCAACTCCTCGCCGCGCCCGACCACCACGCGCTGGCGGGCCGGTTCGGTCGCAATCACGTACAGCGGCTCGCCGCGGGCGATCCCCAGCCCCCGCCGCTGCCCGACGGTGAAGTTGTGCACCCCCTGATGCGTCCCCAGTACCGCGCCGGCGCGGTCGACAATCTCCCCGGTGGCGGCGCCGCGAGTCTCACCCTGCTCGGCGAGGTAGGCATCCAGAAACGCCGCGTAGTCGCCGTTGGGCACAAAGCAAATCTCCTGGCTGTCCGGCTTGTCCGCGATGGGAATCCCCAACTCCGCCGCCAGGCGCCGCACCTCGGCCTTCTTCAACTCCCCCAACGGAAACAGCGTGCGCGCCAACTGCGGCTGCGTGAGTCCCCAGAGAAAGTACGTCTGATCTTTCGCCGTGTCCACCCCGCGCAGCAGTTGGTAGCGCCCCGACACCTGGTCGAAGCGGATCCGCGCGTAGTGGCCCGTCGCCACTTTTTCCGCGCCTACCGAATCCGCCATCTCGAGGAACCGGTCGAACTTGATGAAGTTGTTGCACAGCGTGCAGGGGATGGGGGTACGGCCGGCCAAGTACTCGGAGACGAAGGGCCTGACTACCTGTTCCTCGAAGTCCGCCTCGAAGTTGACGACGTAATAGGGAATGCCCAACTGCCCGGCGACCCAGCGCGCGTCGTACACATCGTCGAGCGAGCAGCAGCGTCCCGAGCTTTCTCCGGTCTGGAGCTGCGGCAGCCGGCGCTGATTCCACAATTGCATGGTCAGGCCGACCACCCGCTGGCCGCCGCGCACCAGCAGCGCCGCCACCGTCGAGCTGTCCACGCCGCCGGACATCGCCACGGCGATGGGCCGGTCAGGCATGGGAGGGCGCCTCCACGGAAATACGCCGCAAATGGGCCGCCGCGTCCGCCACGGCCTCGATCAGCGCATCCACCTGCTCCACCGTATTGCCCCGGCCCAAGGAAAACCGGAGCGATGAGCGCGCCTGCTCCCGCCGCAGGCCAATCGCGGTGAGCACATGCGAAGGCTCCACCGAGCCCGACGAGCAGGCGGCGCCGCTCGAAACCGCAAAGCCGCGCAAGTCGAGCGCGATGACCATCGCCTCGCCTTCGATGCCCGCAAAACAGAGATTGGTCGTATGGGGAGCGCGGCGCGCGGGGTCGCCATTGACCGTCACCGCCGGCACGCGGCGCAGAATGCCCTGTTCGAGGCGGTCACGCAGCGCGGCGACCCGCGCCGCCTCCTCCGTGCGATGCTTCTGGAACCACTCGCAGACACGCCCCAGCGCCGCCGCCCCGGGGACATTCTCCGTGCCCGCGCGCCGCTCCCGCTCGTGCCGCCCGCCGTGCATCTGGCGGCGGAGAGGCGTCCCTTTCCGCACGTACAGCGCGCCCACCCCTTTGGGCCCATTCAGCTTGTGCGCGCTCAGCGAGTAGAGGTCGATGCCCAGCCGCTCCATGTCCGTTTCCAGCTTGCCCGCCGCCTGCACGCCGTCGGAATGCAGCAGCACTCCCGCCTGCCGCGCCAGCCGGCCGATCTGTTCGATGGGCTGCACCGTGCCCAGTTCGTTGTTCACATGCATCACCGAGATCAGCACGGTGTCGGGCCGGAGCGCGTCCGCCACGGCGGCGGGATCCACGACGCCGCTCGCGCCGACCGGCACATAAGTGACGCGGCCGCCCTCCTGCTCGATCTGCGCGCACGCCTGCAAAACGGCAGGGTGCTCGATGGTGGTGGTGATGACGTGCTTGCCGGCGCATGGCCGCGTGACGCCGAGCAGCGCGAGGTTGTCCGCCTCGGTGCCGCCGCTGACGAACACGATCTCCGGCGGCCGCGCGTGCAGCAACGCGGCGACCTGCCGCCGGGCCTGTTCCAGCCGCTGTTTGGCCGCCTGCCCGAAATGATGGATACTGGAAGCGTTCCCGTAGACCTCCGCCAGACACTCGCTCAACGTCTCCAGCGCTTCCGGAGACAGAGGGGTCGTGGCGTTGTGGTCAAAATAGCAATGCCGCACTTTTTTTTAGTGTAACAATGGCCGCCGCGAAACCATCCGTTCCCCTCATTACGCTCACCACCGATTTCGGTCTCGCCGATCACTACGTGGGCGTGATGAAGGGCGTGATTCTCTCCCTCGCCCCCCGCGTGCGCCTGGTCGACCTCAGCCACGAGGTTTCCGCGTACGCGGTCTCCGAGGCAGCTTTCCTGGTGGCGCAGGCGTACCGCTATTTTCCGCGGCGGACGGTGCATGTGGTCGTGGTGGACCCCGGGGTCGGCAGCCAGCGCCGGCCGTTGCTAATGGAAGCCGCGGGGCAGTACTTCATCGGGCCGGACAACGGCGTCTTTGCCCAAATCTTCTCCCGGGAGCCGAAGCGGACCGTGCGCGTGCTGCAAAACGAGAAATACCGGCTGCCGGCGGTCAGCCAGACGTTTCATGGCCGCGACATCTTTGCGCCGGCGGCCGCGCATCTGGCCCGGGGCGTCACTCCGGCCCGCTTTGGTCCCAAGATCGACGACTACCTGCGCCCGCTCTCGGAGAAACCGGTCCGCACGGCCCGCCGGGGCTGGACCGGATCCATCCTCAAGGTCGACCGATTTGGGAACCTCGTGACCAATTTCGTACTGGAAGAGTTCCCGCAAATTGCCGCCGGCCGCTTCGAATTGCAGGTAGGCCTGCAACTGGTGCGCCGCTTCTCGACGTGTTACGCCGACAATCCCTTCGGTGAGCCGTTTGTGATCGAGGGCAGCTCCGGCTATCTCGAGGTGTCCGTCAATCAGGGCTCTGCCGCCAAGCAACTCGGTTGCGCCGCCGGCGCTCCGTTGGAACTGAGGGTTTTCTGATCTGAAGCGTGAGCCGCGCCGCCCGAGCGCCCACCGACGGAGGGAAGGGAAGTGCCCGCATCTCTTACGCGGGAGCACAATTTCAGGAGTTAGCGCGAAGGGGACTGCCCGCAAGTGGAGCGGTTCCGCAAGACGCTTTGCTCCGCCTCCGCTCGTGTTGAGAGAACATACGCGTCGGCGCGACGGCGGCGCTCGTCGCCGCCTCCGCGCGGGGTTTCTGCGAGGCGGGCGCTTTGTCTTGCTTTCGCGCGGCAAAGGCGATAAGAACGTACACATGCTTCGACGAACCTGGTTGACGGCCGGCGCAGGCTTGGCGGCTCGCGCGTGGGGAGCCGCCTGGAGTCAACAGCGGCTGGATGCTGCGGCGGAAATGATCCAGCAGAGCGTGGATGCGGGCGACGTGAAGGCGGCCGCGCTTCAGGTCACCCGCGGCGGCCAGCGCTTTGTGCGGACGTTCGGGCTGGCCACCACGCCGGACAGCGTCTTCCTGCTGGCGTCCATCACCAAGCCCATGACTGCCGCCGGCGTGATGCTGCTGGTGGACCGCGGGGCGCTCGCCCTGGCGGACCCGGTGCGGAAGTACATTCCCGAGTTCTCCGGCGGAGACCGGGACCTGGTGACCATCCGGCACCTGCTCACCCATACCTCTGGAATGCCGGATCAACTGCCGGAGAACATCGACCTGCGGAAGCGCCACGCGCCGCTGAAGGAATTCGTAGCCGGCGCATGCCGGACGCCCCTGCTGTTCCGGCCCGGCAGCAAGGTCAGCTACCAGAGTATGGGAATCCTGCTGGCGGCGGAGATCGCCGAACGGGTCACCCGCCGGCCCTTCCGCGACTTCCTGCGCGACGAGCTGTTTCGCCCGCTGGGGATGAAGCGCACGTCGCTCGGGCTGGGGGGCCGACGGATTCCGGACACCATGCCCGCACAAGTGCAGAACGCACCCGCCCTCTATGGCACGGCGGAGAACGATTGGAACTGGAATAGCCAATATTGGCGCGATCTGGGCGCTCCGTGGGGCGGCGCGCATTCCACCGTTGGCGATGTCACCACCCTGCTGCGGGCATTCCTGAAGCCGGACGGGCGGGTGTTGCGGGTGGCCACCGCCCGGGCGATGGTCACCAACCAGACGCCGGATCTCAACGAAGCCTGGGGATTCGGCTGGATGCTCAAGCCCGGCGGATTTGGCAAGGCGTGCTCGCCGAAGACCTTTGGCCACTGGGGCGCGACGGGCACCGTCGCCTGGGCCGATCCGGCGGCGGATGCCACCTGCGTGCTGCTGACCACCAGGCCCGCCGACCGCAGCCGGGACGGCTTGCTCGGTCCCGTGTCGGACCTGGTGGCGGAGGCCGTGGCGGGCTGAAAGCCTGCCCGCCACCGCCCGTCAAAACTGCCGGCTTACCGCCGCCGAGCTGCCCTGCGCGTTGGTGAGCACCACCTCCACCGAGCGCAGTTGGGTGGCGTCGCCCTGGACGGTGAACGGTTGCGTATACAGGAACTGGCTGCCGAACGCGCCTGAGCGGGAATCCCGGAACCATCCGGTAAATAATTCCGTCACCGCGGGAGTCAGTTCTCCGGTTTGCAGCGTGGCGCCGGCGGCGGCCGTGAAGCGGAATCGCGCGCCGGTAAGCGCCCGGGCCGTCGCGTACCCGGAAACCAGGACCGTGACCGCCGTCCCGCTTCGTGTAACCTCCACCCCGGTGATCACCGGCGCGGACCGGGCGATGCGGATGCTCATCACCGGAATCGGGGTGGGCGTCAGGTTCACGCCCCCTGCCTCCAGTGTCGCGGTGACTGCGATCAGTCCCGCCGTTGTGCCTACCTGGATCGCGGGGACCGGGACGCCGGGGAACGCCGCGTTCGTCTGCCCCGCGGCCAGGGTGAAGGCCAGTTCGCGGGAGTTGTTCGAGAAGCGCACCGCCGGATCGTCGGCGGGCTGCTCGGCGTCGGGGGTGAACGTGAGCCGAAGGCGCCCGAGGATCGCGGCCGGGTAGGCGGCGGAGGACTCGAGCGAGATGCGGACTTGATCCTGCGGATTGGCGCTGGCGGGAGCGCCGGGCGCGCGCAGCGCGGGCGCCGCCGGCGCGGTCACCTCCAACTCGTAGGTGGCCGCCGCGACGCCGGGAAACCGGGGATTGGCGTCGGTCACCTGAACTGCGATGCGGTGGACGCCGGCGGCGGCGGGCACGCCGGAAAGCACGCTGGTGTCGCTGTTGAACGAAAACCCGCTTGGCAACCCGCTCGGGAACTGGAACCGGTACGGGGGGGTGCCCCCTTCGGCGCGCAAGGTCACGCGATACTCGGCGCCCAACAAGCCGGCGGGCAGCGCGCCCGGCAGGATGCGCACGGCGGGCAGCACGGTGATCACCTGGCGGACATCGGCGGTCTGGCCGCCTGAGCCGAACCGCAGATGGAAGTCGTAAACGCCCGGCTGCGTCGGCCGCGGCCCGGCGGTGCATTCGTTTTCGTTCAGCGAGATCCCCGGCGGCAGGCTGCCCGCGGCAAGCACGCACCGGGAGCCCAGCGAGGGCGCCGGCGGCAGGAAGCGCCAGTTGAAGTCCGCCTCGGCGGTGGCGCGGGGTACCGGCACCAGCAGCGAGAAAACGCCCGTGGCCGTGTTCCGGGCCGCGTCCGTCACCTCGACGATGAAGGTCGTCCCGCCGGAGGCGGTAGGCGTTCCCGTAATGCGGCCCGAGGACGCCAGGGTCAAGCCCGGCGGCAGGAACCCGCTCCGCAGGGCGAATGAGTACGGAGTGGCGCCGCCGCTGGCCGTTAAAGTGAAACCGTACGCCGTGCCGATTTCCCCCTGGGGCAATTCGGCGTCGCTCAGCGTGAGTCCGGCAGCCACTACCAGGGAATACTGGCGCGTCAGCCGGTTGTTGGCGCTGTCGGTGACCGTCACCGCCACGGAGAACGTTCCGGCGGCCGCCGGCGTCCCGCTGATCACCCCGCTCTGCGCGTTCAGGGTCAAGCCGCCGGGAAGTCCCGTGGCGGTGTAGGAGTACGGAGGCGCGCCGCCCGAGGCCGCAAGGGCCGCCGCGTAGGGTTGGCGAACCGACGCCGGAGGAAGCGTGTCCGGCCGCAAGGTGAGGGCAGGCAGAATCGTCAACTCAAAAACCACGGATTGCAGGCGATTCTGCCCGTCGCGGAATTGAACGGTGAGAGATGCCGTGGTGGCCTCGGTGGGAGTGCCGCTCAGTTCGCAATCGCCGCCCAGGGAAAGACCGCCGGGCAGCCGCCCGCCAATCAGCGCGCACTGCACGGGCGGTGTCAGGCCGGACGTTTCCACGCGGTGGCGGTACGGCGTACCCACGACGCCCGTGGGCAGCGCCGCGCTTTGCGCCGTGACCACGATCGTATACGATCGGGTTGCCGTCTGCTGCACCGCGTCGCGCGCGATTACGAGGAACGTGAACGCGCCGGCGGCCGACGGCGTCCCGCTCAACAGGCCGGTGTTCACGTTCAGGCTGAGACCGGCGGGCAGAGAGCCGCCGGTGATGTTGAACGCGTAGGGCGGCACCCCGCCGCTGGCGGAAATGCTCTGGCTGTAGAACGCGCCCACGGTCCCTCCAGGCAGCGACGTCGTATCAATCACCAGCGCCGTCGCCACCACCGCTACCGTGATCGAAGCGGACGCCGACGAGCCCGCCGCGTCTGTCACCCGGATAACAAAGGCGAACGTCCCGGTCGCCGTGGGCACGCCGGAAAATTCTCCCGTGGACGCGTTGAGGTTCAGGCCCGCGGGGGTGACCCCGCTCGTGATCGCCCAAGCGTAAGGCGGTTGTCCGCCCGCGGCCGAGAACACGAAGTTATAGACCACGCCCCGGGTGCCCTGCGGCAGCGAGGACGTGGTGATGGTCAACCCGGCGGCCACGTTCACGGTGAAGGCGCGGGTGGCGCTGCCGTTGGCGGCGTCGGTGACCCGCACGGTGAAATTGAACGAGCCTGTCTGCGTCGGCGTCCCGCTCAGGAGGCCCGCCGGGGAGAGACTCAGGCCGCCCGGCAGGTTGCCCGCGGCCAGAGACCATACGTAAGGCTGGATGCCGCCGCTGGCGGTGAACGAAAACGAGTAGGGGACGCCTTGCGACGCGTTCGGCGCTGCGGTGGAGACAATGGAGAGATTCGAGTTGACCACCAGCGTGAACGAACGGGTGGCGTTGCGGTTGGCGGAGTCGCTGACCCGCGCGGTGAAGGGAAACGAGCCGACCTGAGTGGGCGTTCCGCTCAGCAGGCCCGCCGGGGAGAGGGTGATTCCCGCGGGCAGCGGTCCGGCTGCCAGCGCCCACGTGTACGGCGGCGTTCCGCCGGTGGCGGCGAGGGCGAAGTTGTAGGAAACGCCGGCCGTGGCGGCAGGCACGGAGTCCGTCGTGATGGCAAGCGGGGGAGTTGCGGGCTGGATGGTGATGCTGACGTTCCCGGTCGTGGTGGCGGAGCGCGGGCCAGGCACAGGAGCGAAGACCTGGACGGCCGAGTCCGTCACGCGAACGTTAAACGTAAACGTGCCGGCCGTCGTCGGCGTGCCGCTGATTTGCCCGTTCGAGGCCAGATTCAGTCCGGGCGGCAGCGAACCCGCGTTGAGCGACCAGGTGTAGGGCGGCACTCCCCCGCTTGCGGCCAGCGTGGCGGAATAGGGCGTGCCGGCCGTGCCGGCCGGAAGGGTAGTGGAGGTGATCGTCAGCGGGGCCTGCACCTGCACCTGATAGGTCCGGCTGAGCTGACTCACGCCGCCGCTATCGGAAACTGCGATCGTGTAGCTGTAATTACCGGCCGCGGTCGGCGTGCCGCTCAACACGCATCCTGAGGTATTGGAGACCAAGGTCATCCCGGGCGGCAGCGACCGGGGAAGGGCGGTGCAGTTGAAAGAAAAAGGCGCGGTTCCTCCCGCGGTTGTATGTTGAATCGGCGCCGCGCTGACGTTGACCTGCAAGGGGGCCGGGTTGGTTTCCGGAATCAGGCGAAGCGGGGGGTTGATGGTGAATGGAAATGTCACCACTTCCGGAGTCGCGTCGGCCACCGAGGAGATCAGCACCACCCGAGGCTGGCTGGTGTTGTTGACGAGCAGGCTACCGGGCACGCGGATGACCATCGTGGTGGACGTCACCGAAACACGTTGCACCAGCACGCCGTCGAAACGCGGTTCGTCATGGGTAAAGAACGTGCCCGTGAGGGAAATGTCAAAAGTGCCGGTGCCGGCGGTCCTTTGGCTGGGGCTGGCGCTGGTGATGGCATGCGCGCCCAGCGAAGCGGCGCCGAAGATCAGCAACGCGAGGACTCTCATTGGCCATCCTCCTCGGCAGCGGGGGGCATGGGCACGAAGCGGACCCCGGCCGTCGCCGCGTTCAGCAACCAAGCCGGCTGCGCGTCCGCCCCGGTGAGCCAGAACAACGAAGACACCGCCGGCGCCAGGACGGAGGGCCGGCACTCGCAAGCCGAGAAAGCGGCGATCGCGCGCGCCCGGTGATCAATCATCGTGACGCCCGCGTCATGGGCCGCCAACAGGCGGTCCGCCGTCGCCGCCAGACGCCGCGCGGGCTCGATGCTCATCCAGGGTTCGAGCACGCCGTCCGGCGCAAGGCGGTAGAGTTCCCGGCCGGAGGCGGCGAAGGCGGCGGAGGAATCAGGCAGAAACGCGGCGGCGTCGATGGCGGCGAGCGTGGCCAGCCGTTCAAACTGACGGCCAGCCCCCGCCCGGCAGAGCGCCCACTGGCCACCGTCGGGAACCGCCAGCAGGGCGACGCCGGCGTCGCTGAGGGCAAGGATCTGGCTTCCTTCGGGCAGTTCGTGAGCGAAAGGTTCAAGGACGGCCGCAGCCTCCGCCTCCGGCTGACCCACCCGGAGGCCGCCGGCGGCGGCAAAAATCCCCGACGGGCTGAACACCGCGGGTTCGACCGCGCCGGCAAACCCCTCCAGTTCCTCGATATGCACACGCCCCGCTGGCCAAGTCAGCCGCGCCGAAAAGGAACGGCCGCCCCGCGCTACGCGAGCCAAAGCCCAGCGGGAGCCTGGCGCAACTGCGACAAATTCCAAATCCGCGTCCGCCGGCAGGGGGTCGCCCAGCCAGGCGGCCCCGAAGACGCCCCACACCGGCCGCAACGAGCGCGAGTCTTCGTGCCAGACAATGCCGAGCGACGGTCCTTCGATGCGGCCGCTTTGCGCGAACAGCGCTGCGGACAACATCCAGAAAGCAAGTTTCCATGGACGCATCACGAAACCTCCGTTTCGCTCTCGGACGGACGCTCAGCGGGGAGGGCCCACCGAGCCCGCGCCGGGACTGATGACGATGCCCGCCGGCGGCGGCGGACTGGGAGGCGCCGCGGGGTTGGACCCGCCGCCGCCACCGCCCGCCGCCGCGGCGACTCCGCCGGCGACCGCGCCGCCGACAATCGCGAGAACCAGTAAAAGTTTGCCGCCGCCTCCCCCGGCGGCTGCCGCGGCCCGGGCCACATTGGTCATCTTGATCCGGCGGCTCACGCTTTTCCCTGCGTGCGATGCCGTGACGTTCATCTCGAATTCGCCGGTGACGCTGTTGGCCTGGAAGCCGCGTGCGACGGCGCGGCCGTTGGCGTCCGTGGTCGTGGTGAACAAGCGGCTGCCATCGGCGAAAAAGCCGCTGGCGCCCTGGTCGGGTGCGGTAAACGCGACCACTGCCCCCGCGACCGGCCGGTCATCTTCGTCGGTTACCTGGACGATCGGTTCCCGCGCGACGCGCTGCTGAATGTTATTCACCGCGCCGTTGCCTTCCACGATCACCAGTTTCAGGCCGCTCTGCGGAAACGCCGCGAGGACGGCAATGAGTAGCCACGCGGCGGCGCGGGCGGTCGTCTCGGGCAACATGATCCCTCCTTTTCCTGCCAGGACCGGGCAGCGGAACCAGCAGCGCGCGTGGCCGAAAACGCCGTCCGCGCCCAACTGGCTAGTGACCCAAGGTGAAGAACCGTTTCGGAAATCGCCAGGCCGCCTGTTGGCCCGCAGCCATCTTCACCCTTTTATCGAAACGCCCGCGCGGAAGTTGCCACCAGCGGAAAGATTGCTGGAGAATTGGATGACACCCTTCATGACCAGCAACGATCAGGGACCGGCCGCGCGCCTGCCGCGGCCGGGAGAGACGTTCGCGAACCGGTACGAGATTCTGGCCGAGCTCGGTGCTGGCGGCATGAGCGTGGTGTTTCAGGCCCGGGACCGGCTGACGGGTGAAACGCTTGCCTTGAAGGTCATTCAACCCGGCGCCGCCGAAAAACCGAAGCTGATCGAGAAGTTCAAGCAGGAACTGCTGCTGGCCCGGCGGATGACGCACCCGAGCGTGGTGCGGATCCACGACTTGGGCGATGCCGGTCCGCTGTTCTACATCTCGATGGAGTTGATCGAAGGCGAAACCGTGGCGGACAGGATCGCGCAACAAGGTCCGTTCCGGTTAGAGGATTTCTGGCCGGTCTTCCGGCAGTTTTGCGAGGCGCTCGGCTATATCCATTCGCGTCAGGTAGTCCACCGGGACATCAAGCCGCTGAACCTGATGATCAGCCGCGACGGTACGGTGAAACTGATGGATTTCGGCATTTCCCGCGACCTGTCTTCCGACAGGACCGTGGGGGTGCTGATGGGGACGCCGGCGTACATGGCGCCGGAGGTCCTGGCCGGACATCCGGCTACGCCAAGGTCGGACCTCTATTCGGCAGGCGTGTTGTTCTACGAAATGCTGACGGGCCGGAAACCGGCTCCCGGGCGGGCGGAATCGCTTGGCGAGCCGGTTCCTGTCTCGCTGGATCGGGCCATCCGGCGCTGTCTGGAGCTCGACCCAGCGAGGCGGCCGGCGTCGGTCACCGAGTTGCTCGAGTTGGCGGCCGGATCCCCGGCGCCTTCCGCCGAGCCAGCGGAGACGGTCGCCTCCCTCATGGGCGACGAACCGGCGGAACTCAGCCTGGTGATGCCGCACATCGTTGGGCTTCTCGAGTGGCTGATCGCCAACCGGCCACGAAGAATGTTGATGGCGCCCCTGAGCCCCGCCACGATTCGCATTCGGCAAGGCCGGGTCGAAGTGGAGATGCTGGCGGCGGACGGGTCCACGGACGGCGCAGAGTTGGGAGAACCGAAGTACAGCGCGCCGGAGTCCTTCCACGACGGCCCGGTGAAGGTGGAGATCGCGGATATCTACGTGATCGGGTTTTTGCTTTACGAGTGCCTCCTGGGCCGCAAGCGGTTCCGGGCCGAATTCGCCGGGGTGCTTGAGGAAGGCGGAGACCTGGCGTGGATGCGCTGGCACGGGGAGGCGGACCGCGAGGCCCGGCCGCTCGACGAAGTGCTGCCGCTCTGGCCGCGGCATCTGTCGGCGACCCTCGGGCGGATGATGCGGAAGAATCCGGCCGAACGATTGCAATCCTATGAGGAAGCGCTGGCCGAACTGAGGCGCATCTGGCAACCCGGGACCGTGCTCCTTGAGCAGTCTCCGCCGATCGCGCCAGAGCCGGCCGCGGCGCCGGCGCCGCGGCCGACGCCTGTGCTGTGGCTGATCGTTTCGCCGGCAGTGGCCGTGCTCGCGGGGATTGGGCTGTGGTGGTGGTGGCAGTCCTGGCCGCGGGATTCCACCCGGGGCGGCGTAGTGGCCAATCAGGTGGTTAAGAAGAAGACGCCGCCTCCCCCCTTGGCCGAGCAGATCGAGACGCCCACCGGCGTCATGCGGCTGGTACCGGCGGGACCATTCGTCATGGGCGCCGAGCGGGGGCGCCTGGAGTTGAGCGGCGGGCGGCAGTTGGAAACCGAAGCGCCTCCGCACCAGGTGGATCTCCCCGCGTTCTACATCGATCAACTCGAAGTCAGTAACGCCGAGTATCTGAGGTTTTGCGAGGCGGCAGGCCGGCGGCCTCCAGGTTCTGACCGTACGATTACCTCTGATTATCTGAAACATCCGGCCTGGCCGGTGACGGGCGTCACCTGGGGCGAGGCGGCGGCTTATTGTGCGTGGGCCGGGAAACGGTTGCCCACCGAAGCCGAATGGGAGAAGGCTGCCCGCGGCAACGACGGCAGGCTGTTCCCTTGGGGCAATGAGCCGGAAGTCGGGCGCGCGCGATGGGAAGAGGACACGCCGGATCGAATGCCTCGCGCCGTGGGGAACCCAACCGGTGACCGCTCGCCTTTCGAAGTACTAGATCTCTCAGGGAATTTGCCCGAATGGGTTGCGGATGATTTTGCCCTCTATCCTGGCAACCCCGGAATACTGTTCGATGAACTGCGCGGGAAAAAAGTGGTGAGGGGGGGAGGTTCGTTCCTGCCGGGCTTGCTGAATGCCGCCCGGATCGAATCCGGCTACGGCCGCACCACCGCCCGGGATTCGGCCTTTCCGGAAGGGAAGCCGGGCAAAGTGCTTCCCATTGGATTCCGCTGCGCCACCGGAATTGAAGGTGCGGCGAAAATTCAGTTGAAACGGTAGAAACGGTTGGTGCACAATTCTAGTGGCTGGCTGCACTCGTAATCGAAGGGCTTCCCCCAGGGCCAGCCTGGATGTCGCGGAGGACTCCAGGGCCTCATTCTAAAGGATCAAATCCCTATGGGAAGCTTGCCAAAGCCCGATCCGGGCCACCTTGTCGACAGTTTCCGCCCGTACGCCCACGCGCTTGCCGCCGAGATCCTCCGGAAACTCCCCTCCAGTGTCGAGAAGGACGACGTGGTAGGCGCGGCCGAACTCGGACTGGTGGAGGCGGCAGCGGCCTTTGACCCCTCCCGTGGCGTCTTGTTCAAAACCTTTGCCTACTATCGGATCCGTGGCGCCGTCTACGACGCCTTACGAAAAATGGGCTGGTTTTCCAAACCCTTGTACGACCAGATCAAGTTTGAAATGGCGGCCAATGAGTATATGAAGGATTACTCGACGGCGCCGCCCGCGGGCGGAGGACCCGGCGAGGACTTGCAGGACTTGCAAAACCTCACCGGAACCATCGTCAGTTGCTACCTGCTGTCGCTGGACGAGATGACCGGAGAGTTGGCGGAAAGTTCCGGGGCGACGCCGGAATCCCTTTACGCGCAGCGAGAGGAACAGCATCGGCTGCGCGAGGCGATTACCCACCTGCCGGATAAGAACCGGCAGGTGTTGGAGGGCTACTACTTTCAGAACCTGAGCCTGGAGGAGATCGGACAGCGGCTGGGCCTGTCGAAATCGTGGGTGTGCCGGGTTCATGCCAAGAGTCTGGAGATGCTGCGGACTCTGCTGATTGCCGAGCCGGCGGCGGCGCGGTAAGGCAACTTTACCAGCGGACCCGCGATAAAGAGGATACGTATGGCGAACCCGATCATCAACAAAGCCGTCACCCAGGCCGCGCTGCCCAAACAGGAACTCCAACAGGCGGAGATCCAGAAGGCCGGCGAGAGCAAGTTTGATCAGATTCGCGCGCGGATGCAGGAGGCCAGCGTCCAGATGCCGCCGGAGGTGACGCAGATCTCCGCCGAGCAAAAGCGGCTGCTCGAAAGCAACCTCCGGAAGCAATTGGAAGTGAACCGCCCCGACCAGATCACCAGGCAAATCTCCCAGGAACTCGGCCAGACCCGCAATTCCATTCACGACCTGCAACACAAGGTGAACGCGCTGCCGAAAGCAGCCGAGTTCGACCCGGTGCGCAACCGCCTTCAGAGCATCGAGGCGCAGTACGCCAAGTCCGAGGAACTGATGAAGGGGTTGAGCGGGGTCAAGGACCCCCGCGCGCTGCTGCAAATGCAGATGCAGATGCTCCAGTTGTCGCAAAACGTGGAAATTGTCGGCAAGGTGGTGGAACAAGTCAACACTGGCGTCAAGTCGATCCTGCAAACCCAGGTCTAACCGGCGCGGGCATTTCCGGAGATAATTGGACTCGGGGAACGTTGGCCAAAACAAAGCCCATGCGCTCACAATGGATGCTGTTGACACTGCTGCTGCTGACGGCGGGGTGCAGTAAGCTGCACTTGCAAGGGGGACTTTCCGAACAGGACGCCCAGGAGATCGTGGTCGTTCTGAAGGAGAACGGGCTGGATGCTGTCCTCGAACGTGAGGCCGGCGAATCGAAAGAAGGCCCCAAATTCGCGGTCAAGGTCAAGGGCGGCGACCAGAACCTGGTGCTTGCCTGGCGGGTGCTGCGGGAAAATGGCCTGCCGCGCGAGAAAGAGAAAGGCTTGGCGGACGTGTTCGCTGGCGGCGGCATGATTCCGACCGCGGCGGAGGAGAAGGCGCGGCTGCTGGTCGGGCTGGCCGGGGAAATCAGCCGTACGCTGCGTTCGCTGGAAGGGGTGGCGGACGCCCGGGTGCACGTGGTTTTGCCGGAGAACAGCCCGCTGCTCGAACGCAGCCAGTGGAAGCCGACGACGGCATCCGTGCTGTTGAAGCACACCACCCCGCAGCCCCCTCTCACCGAGGCCCAGGTGAAAGCGCTGGTGGCCAAGGGAGTGGAAGGCCTGGAAAACGACCAGGTGGCCGTGGTGTTCAAGAAGGTGGAAATTAAACCCCAGCCGCCGCGGGATGTGGCGTGGTATTTGGGGAACCAGGAAGTCCTGATTGCGGCCCTGACGCTGCTGGCGCTGACCAGTGTGACCTCCCTGGCCTTGGTGGCGCGGGCGCGCGTGTTGCGCGCCAAGGTCGAAGCGCTCGAGCGGAGGTTGGAAAGCGCCACGGTGGCGCGCTCGTCCGCGCCGACGGGCGTATCCTGAGGACCTATGCATCTGCGGGCTTTCTGCTATTTCGGAGTCGTGAAAGCCCCGGCGCGGCTGGAGCAGGTGCTGCGGCTGTTGCCGGAGGCCGAGCGGGAAGCCTGCACGGAGGTAATTAAAGGTCTGGCAGGAATGGCGCCCGCGCAGGTGCGTGCCCGCTGGGAAAACGAAAGGGCGGAGGAGCGGGCGGCGCTGGAAACCGCGGCACAGAAGCGCGCCGGCGGCCGGCTGTTTGCCATGCCCGGCCGCGTGCGGACGCTCCTGCTGCGGCGGACCCGCTGGCAGGCGCAGGAGTCCTAAAATGGACGAGAAAATCATCAAGGCGGCCAGTCCCGTGGCGCTTCCCCTGGGCAGCGGCCGCGTGGTGAAAAAGGAAGTCTACTCAGCCTCCCGGGAAGCCGAAGAGATCGTCGAGCGCGCCCGGGAGGAGGCGGAGGCAATCCGCCAGGAGGCGGCCGCGGAAGCCGCCCGCATCAAGTCCGCCGCGCAGGAAGAAGGCTACACCGCGGGGCTGGCGCAATGGAATGAGATCGTCGCCGCCGCCCTCGCCGCCCGCGACGAATTCCTCCGCGAATCCGAGCGCGAAGTGGTCCGCCTGGCGGTGCGCATCGCCGAGAAGATCATCGGCGAGCGCCTGGCCGCCGCGCCGGACACCATAGTGGGCATCGTGCGGGAGGCGCTGAAAAGCGTCCACCGCGAGCGGAGCCTGGTGATCCGGGTGCACACCCAGTATGTGGAGCTGGTCAAGCAGCGCGTCCGCGAACTGGCTGATTCGCTGGGAGGCTCTCGCGAGATCCAGGTGGCCGGATCGCCGGATGTGCCGCCGGGCGGGTGCCTGGTGGAAAGCGAGTTGGGCAAGATCGACGCACGGCTGGAAACCCAACTGCGTGTCCTCGAGGAATTGTTGTTGCGGGCAGGCAAACCATGAGCGCGGGCCGCGTGCTGGATTTCGGCAAGTACTTCGAGCAGATCGACCGCGCCGTCCCGGTCGAGGTGAAGGGGCGGGTGAAAGAAGTCGTAGGCCTGGTGGTGCGCGCCTCCATCCCGGAGGCGTTCATCGGCGAACTGTGCCTGATTTACAACTCGCGTTCGCAGGTGCCGCTGAAAGCCGAAGTGGTGGGGTTCCAGGACGGGGACGTGCTGCTGATGCCGCTCGGCGACCTGGTGAACATCGGGCCGCAGAGTGAAGTCGCGCCGACCGGCAACTACCTGACCGTCAAGGTGGGTGACGGCCTGTTGGGCCGGGTGCTGGACGGGCTGGGCGAGCCGATGGACGCCGAGTTCAAGGGGCCGCTAGCCTACACCGAGGAGTATCCGGTGTACGGCCATCCGCCGGATCCGCTGCGCCGGCGCCGCGTCACGCAGCGCATCTCGATCGGTGTGCGGGCGATCGATTCCTTGCTGGCCTGCGGCGAGGGCCAGCGCATCGGTTTGTTCGCCGCCGCCGGCGTCGGCAAGAGCACTCTGCTCGGCATGATCGCCCGCAACACCGAGGCCGAAGTCAACGTGATCGTGCTGGTCGGCGAGCGCGGCCGCGAGGTGCGCGACTTCCTCGAACACGACTTGGGACCCGAGGGCGTCAAGCGCTCGGTGATCGTCTGCGCCACCTCGGACAAGCCCTCCCTCGTCCGGCTGAAGGCGGCCTATGTGGGCACGGCCATCGCCGAGTATTTCCGGAACCGGGGCATGAAAGTCATGCTCATGATGGATTCGGTCACGCGGTTCGCCCGCGCCCAGCGCGAGATCGGGCTGGCCTGCGGCGAACCGCCGGCGCGCGCTGGATACACGCCGTCGGTGTTCGCGGAATTGCCCAAGCTGCTCGAACGGGCGGGGAACTCGGACCGCGGTTCGATCACCGCGTTTTACACCGTGCTGGTCGCGGGCGACGATATGAACGAGCCCGTGGCCGACGAAGTACGCTCGATTCTCGACGGGCACATCATTCTGTCGCGGGACATGGCCGCCCGCAACCACTACCCGGCCATCAGCGTGCTCGACAGCGTCAGCCGCGTGATGGGCGCGGTCTCGGATCCGGACCACCGCCGCGCGGCGGGCCGCATGCGCGAGGTGCTGGCCACCTACGAAAAACAAAAGGACCTCATTCTGTTGGGCGCCTACCAGAAGGGGTCCGATCCGCGGGTGGATTATGCGATTGCGATGATCGACAAGTGCGAGGGGTTCCTGAAGCAGCCCACCAATGAAAAGATGGACGCCGCCGAAACCATCGCCCGCCTGAAACAGTTGTTCCCCGAAAAGCCCGGACGCTAGCCGATGGCGAAATTTCGTTTCCGTCTCCAGCCACTTTTGGACAGCCTGCTCGATAAAAAGGAGCAGGCAGCCAAGGCGCTGGCGGAACGGCGCAAGGAACTGCTCACGGAGCAGCAGATGCTGGAGCAGATGAAACAACGCGTTCAGGAACTCACGGCCAAACGGGAGGATCTGCGGCGAAGAGTGCTGGAGACGGCGCCGGGCGAGCAATTAACCGGCAGCCTGATTCAGCGCCGGCGGGATTACCTGGAGGTGCTGAAGCAGGACCTGGACACCGCGCGCGACGGCGTCTTTTCGCAGAAGCTGGCGGTAGATGAGGCCGAAGAACGCGTGGCGCACGCGCAGGCCGCGCTGTTGCAGGCGCAACGGGATGTCGAGGTCCTGAACAAGTACCGCGAGCGCCTCGAGCAGCGGCACCGGCGGGAGACCGAGCGCAAGGAAGAACTGGACCAGGACGAGATCGGCAGCATGCTGTTTATGACCCGGAGGCGAACGCCATGAAAGTGCAATCCCAGCAGCCGGCGGCCCCTGCCGGTCCGGCCCCCGCGGCCGAAGCCCCGCAGGACACGCCGTCCACGAGCTTCTCCGAGGTGATGGCGCGGAAGCACCAGCCCGAAGGCCAGGCGGAACCGGGAATGGACCAGCCGCCGGCGGGCGAACCGGCCCCCGCGGCGGCTCCGGGCGGAACGCAGATACCGGGCGGGGAAACGCCCGCGGTTCCCTATGCCGCTTCGCCGGGTGCCGAACCGCGGGCTCTTCCTCCGGAGGCTCCCGGCCTGCCCGCAGAGATTCCTTTTCCGCGCGCGGCTGCCAGTCCTTTAGCCGGCGGAGAGGCCTTGCCGGAGCAACCTTTCCATGGGGAGTGGGTTCCTCCCGGCGAGGCCGCGCGCCTGCCGGAATTCCCCGCGCAGCCGGCGCCGGAGCGCTCCCCGCTCGGCGAGTTCGCTTGGCCGATTCCCGGCCAGGCCGCGCCCATCGAGAAGGAGAAGTTGCCTTTTCCCTTGCCCCCTGGGAGCAACGAGCCCGGTGCACCATTCCAGGTGCCCGGCGAAGCCCAGAAACTGCCTCTCGAACCCGGCCAGATGCCCGCGGAAGGCGTCCCGCCCGGCCTCGAACCCGCAAAACCCGGCCGGCCTCAGCAGGCGCCGCGGTTCGGAGGAATCGAGGCTCGGGATACGGGCAAGGAATCGGGCGAAGTGGCCGACGAAGACTTGGACTTGGAAGAACTGGCCGAGGATCAGCCTGCGGCGCCCGGCACGCCGGCGCCGGTCTTTCCACTGAAAACGGAAGCGCCCGCCGCCGCGCAACCCGTCGAGGCGCCCCGGCCCTTGCAGGATTTGCAGAAGATCCGGGCGCTGGTGCAGGAAGTGCGGCTGGTCTCGGCGCCGTCCGGAGACAAGACGCAGATGGACATCACGCTGAACTCGCAAACGCTCGATGGCTTGCAGATTCGCATCGAGCGCGACGAGGGCCGGATGAATATCCAGTTTGCGACCCGGAGCGACGAAGTGGCGCAACTGCTGACGCGCAACATGCAGAACCTTCAGCAATCCTTGGCGGCGCACGGTTTGCGGGTGGCCAACCTGCAAGTGGTGAATCCCATGGCCCAGGCGCAGGCTGCCCCGCAACAGTTCGCGATTCGTACCGGCGAGGCCGCGCGCTCGGAGAGCGGGCGGCAGGATTCCTCCGATCGCGAAGGCCGGGGAGGCGGACAGGGGCACGGCCAAGGTCAGGGGCAAGGGCAGGACGGCAGGCGTAGAGGACGTCAGTAATGGCTGCCACCGCGTTACGCAACCTGCCGTCGTACACCCGCGCGGAAGCCGAGTTGGTGAACTGGGCCGTGGCCGCGCTGCCGGCTTACACGGAATGGGAGACGTGGCTGGGCAGCCTTTTCGGTTCGATTCTGGAAACGCCCGCGGGTTTCGAAATTCACCTGGTTCAAACCCACTGCCTGGAAGATCAGCCTCCCCGCCAGCACCCGGTCGGCAAGGGCGAGCTATTGATCGGGCGGAGCACGGATTGCGATATCGTGCTGCCGGCGCCTTCCGTTGGCAAGCGGCACGCCCGGCTGTACTTCGAGGAGGATGTCTGCCACCTGGAGGACTTGGGCAGCACCCTGGGAACGTTTGTCGACCAGCGCAAGCTGCGGCCCGGCGAATCGCGGAGGCTGCTGCCCGGCGAAGCGTTGACGATTTTCCCTTACCGGCTGGAACTGCGGGTAGAGCGGCGGTGGCAGCCGGAGCGGCACGTGCGCCTCTCCCGGTCTGGGGTGAAGACGGCCACGTGGGGTGAGTTCCGCGGCGCGACTCCGGAGGGGTTCGCCAGTTGTGTGCTCGCGTTCCATCCGGATCTGGGTTACGCGCACTTCGAGATCGCCGAGCCCCTGTTGGACGGGATTGTCTCGCGGGCGCTGGCGGGCGCGGAAATCGACGGCGGCCAGCCGACGCCGATGGACTGGGGCGTGGCGGAGTTCCTGTTCCTCAGCCTGCTGGAGTCGGCCAGCCAGGCGCTGGCGTTTCCGTTGCAGGTGGCCCCGGATTTCCGCTTGGGCGAGCCGGACCTGCCCCCCCACGAGCGGGGGTTGGCCGTAGCCTGTTCCCTCGAGTTGACGGCTCTGCGCGGCGGCATCCGGCTCTTCCTGCCGCTGGGCCTGCTGCGGGCGATGAAGCAAACCGCGGGCGGCGCGCTGCCGCGTTTCCAGTTGCCCGGCCAGATCGCCTGGAGGTTGCCGGTCTCGGCGGGATTCACCGAACTCGCCGCCGAGGAGATCGCGCGGCTGGAGCCGGGTGATATTCTGATTTTTTCCTCCAGCCACGAACTGCTGTTTCCCGGCGATTTCGAGCGCGGCTGGAAGGCGGCGGAAGAGCCGGGCGCGGCCCCTCTCACGCTGCGGATCGGACCGTATTTCGAAAGGAGTTTGTCCATGGATTCCAGCGAGGCTGCGGCGACGCCGTTGGGCCGGCTGCCGCTGCGCCTGCACGTGGTCCTGGGAGAGAAAGAGTTCACGCTCGCCGAGCTTACCGGTCTGGCGCCCGGCACGCTCATTCAACTTGACCGGGACGCTTCCCAGCCCGTTCGCCTGGCCGTGAACGGCCGGGTCGTCGGAGAAGGGGAGTTGGTGGAAATCGAAGGCAAGTTGGGAGTAAAGATCCTCTCCTGGAGCGGAGCTTGAATGTTGGCCTGGCTGCAAGCTCCGGGTTCGCTTGACCAGATCACCGGCGTGGGCGGCCAGATTGTGGACTATTTGAAGCTGCTTGCGATCCTGGCCGGGGTCCTGATTCTGGCCTACCTGACGATCCGCAAGGGGGTTCCCGCGCTGACCGGGTTGCGACCCGCCGAGGGCGGGCCGATTCAGGTGGTGGTGCGCTTCCCGCTCGAGCCGCGCAAGACGCTCTACATCATTCGCGCGGGCGCGGATTATTACCTGATCGGAACCTCGGAGACGGACATGTTCTACCTGACCGCGCTGGATGGCCCTGCGCTGGAAAGCCAGTTGCGTTCCGCGCCGCCGCCGGCGCCGGCGGTGGACTTCCGCACGCTGCTCGATCGCTTCCGCAAACCGGGAGGCCGCCCGTGATACGCCTGGCTATGTTGGCGCTGGCCACCGCGCCGGCTCTGTTCGCCCAGGCGGCGGGCGGCGGAGCGCTGCTGCCCAACCCCATCGTGATGGTGATCGTGCTGGGGGCGCTGTCGCTGGCGCCCTTCGTGCTGATCATGCTGACGTCGTTCGTCAAGATCTCCGTGGTGCTGTCGATTCTCCGCAACGCGCTTGGCACGCAGCAGGTGCCGCCCAACCAGGTGATCACCGGGCTGGCCTTTGTCCTGTCGATCTTCATCATGGTGCCCGTCGCCCGGCAAATGTATGAAGTGGCGGGGAACGTGAGCAATACCCGGGACATCTTCTCGGAAGCCAGCGTCAAGAGCATCTACGATGCAGCCGGCCGGGGCAAGGAACCCCTGCGCCGGTTTCTGTCGCGCCACGCGCACCCCAACGACCGGGTTCTGTTCATGGAGTTGGCCGCGCGTTTGGAGGCGGCGGCGCAGGAGCGGGAAAGACTGGCCCGGGAAGCGCAAGCGGCGCCCGCGCCCCCCGCGCAACCGGCTGCGCAAGGCGAGGCGCAGCCCCCCCCGGCAGCGGAGCCGCCCGCGCCTCCACCGGCGGCCGCGCCGGCCAAACCCTCTGCCCCGCCGGTGCGCTTGGATAAGGACGATTTCCAAGTCCTGATTCCCGCCTTCGTCACCAGCGAACTCAAAGAGGCGTTTCAAATCGGCTTTCTGATCTTTGTGCCGTTCATCATCATCGACATGGTGGTGGCCAACGTCCTGCTTGCGATGGGTATGAGTATGCTGTCGCCCAGCGTCATTTCGCTGCCGTTCAAGCTGCTGCTCTTTGTGCTGGTGGACGGCTGGTTCCTGATCGTGCGCGGATTGGTGTTGAGCTATGTGTAAGACCCGCGTGGAAGGGGATCGCTGATGACCGCCGAAGCGATCATGCGCATCATGCGCGAGGGGTTGCTGCTGATCCTGCTGCTTTCCGGAGGCCCCATGCTGGCGAGCGTCCTGGTGGGGTTCTTCGTCAGCGTGTTCCAGGCCACCACGCAGATTCAGGAGCAAACCCTCAGCTACGTGCCGAAACTGATCGCGGTCTTCGTGACGATCGCCATCCTGGGGCCTTGGATGCTGACGCAGATGGTGCGCTTCACGCGAGCTCTGTTTGAAGCCATTGCGCTGATTCACTGACCCGCCATGGGCATCCTCGACGCCATCAGCCGCATCCTCGCCACCTGCGGGGTTCCGACCGACGTCATGGCGTTCATTGTGACGTTTGGCTTGGCGCTCATCCGAATTGTGACGGCCATCAGCCTCGCCCCCTTTCTGGGCGCATCGGTCCCGGGGCGGGTGAAGGTCGGCTTGTCGGTCCTGATCGCCGCGATCCTGTTTCCCCAGGTGACGCCGCCCCCGGAAGCACGGGCGGTGACCGCGGTGACGTTTGTGGCACTGCTGATCAAGGAGGCCATGGTGGGGGTGACGCTCGGCCTGCTGTCGCAGTTGGTGTTTTACGCGGTCCAGATGGCCGGCACCCTGATGGATACGCAGCGGGGGATGAATCAGCTCACCTTTTTTGCGCCGCAGTTGCCCGGGCCTTTGTCTTCGCTCGGCCAGTTTCAGTTCCAGGCGGCGATTGCGCTGTTCTTCACCCTGGACGGCCACCTGTACTTCCTGGACGCGATCGCCCGCAGCTTTGTCCCGGTGCCGCTGATGGCGTTTCCCACCTTCCACGCCGGGTTGCAGGGCGTGATGGAGCAGATCATTCGCTATACGGCCGACGCGCTGGTGATTGCGCTGCAACTGAGCGCTCCGGTACTGGTGGCGCTGTTCCTGGTCGACGCCGCCTTCGGCGCCATCGGCAAGGCCGCCAGCCAGATCAACGTCCACAGCGAGAGCCAGCCGGTGAAGAGCCTGGTGGGGCTGGCGGTGTTCTTTTTCGCCGTGGCTTTTGTGTTGGACCTGACTAAAGGACATTTCGTCAACATGTTACAGACCCTGCGGGAGATCGTCCGGGGCATCGCGTGAGCACGCAACTTCTTGCCGCGCATGCCCGATAATACGAGTGACCGGCGCGCCCCGTCCCGGGGGCCGGAACCGAGGAAGCCTATGACGCGAATCAATGAGCCCGGTGGACCGGGATTTGGACGCATCGGCCGGGAATCCGGCGAGGCGGCGGGGCGTACCCAGGTGCAGGCGGGGGAGCGGACGCTGGCCCAGGTGGCCCAGCGGCTCCGCATGCTGGAGGATCTGCTGCGGTTGTACAACCCGCACCTGAACCCTTCCGCGCTCGAGCCCGGACAGGACGTGTTCCTATCGCGGCGGTTTACCCGCTCCCAAAGCGGCGCCGAGGCAATGGGCGCCGGGCAGGCCGCCGGTTCGGCCGCCGCGGCCCAGGAACGCAACTTCGAAACGATGTTCGAAGCCGCGATGCGGAAGAGCGGCATCCAGCCGCAACCCGGCGCGCCGGAAGGGGCGGGTCAGCCCCCGGCGGCCCAACCGATGTTCAACCCGAACGAGTTAACGCTGAAGAAGACCAACCCGTTCCAGACGGCTCCGCCCCCCCGCTTTGAACCCCAGCCCAAGATCCCGCCATACGATCCCAAGGTCGGCCCGCGCATCACGCCCGACATGTGGACCATGGAGATGTTGAGCGGCCCCCTTACCCAGGACCTGCTGGCCAACCAGAAGGACCCGGCCGCCTTCCTGAACGCCCGCAAGTCCCTGCTGACCCAGCCGACTCCCGCCAAGGTCGTCAGCCTGCACGATGGATCCTCCAACCCCGTCAGCCCCCAGTCGATGGCGACCATCGAGCAGGCCCAAGGCATGCGCGAGTACCTGGTGAAACAGCTTGGCATGCTGCCGGTGGACATTACCGACCAGGCGCCGGTCGGCGCGTTTCGCGTGGATTGGGGCAACGACCCGCGCCGTCTGCTCGGCATCGGCCCCTTGAGCGTGGGCGCTCTGCTGATGCGCTACGCCACCACTCCGAAAGAGCTCGCCGACCAGCAGACGATCGAGGAACTGAAGGCGGCCGGGCTCATGAATTCGTGACGTGATATGTCCGGCGAAAAGACCGAGCCGCCTACCCCAAAGAAGATCAAGGACGCGCGCAAAAAGGGGCAGGTCTCCAAAAGCAACGACCTTACCCAGGCGTTCCTGTTCATTTCGGGAGCCGGCGTGCTCGCCATGGGCGGCCCTCACTTCGCCCAGGAACTCAGCCAGTTGATGGTGGATTTCTTTCAGCCCCATATGCTCACGGGCGACCTGCCGCTCGACCGGCTGCTGCACTACCAGGGCGTGGCCTGGATCCGCTTCCTGCTGCTGTCGGCGCCGCTGCTGGCGGCGCTGTTCCTGGTGGCCGGCGCGGTGAATTACCTCCAGGTGGGCACGCTGTTCTCCACCGAGGTCCTGCAACCCAAATTCGAGAAGCTGAATCCGATCCAGGGATTCCAGAACCTGTTCTTCAAAGCCAAAACCTATGTTGAAGCCCTCAAGAATCTGCTCAAGTTCGCGGTGGTGTTGTATCTCGTGTACAAGTTATTGCTCGGCTCGTTCCGCGACGTGGTGCTGACGGCGCGGACCAGCCTGGCCGACACGGGAGCGTTGGCCGCCGACCTGATGTTTTCCATTCTCTTCCAGGTGGGCGGCGCGTTCGTGATCATCGGCGCGGCCGACTTCATGTACCAGAAGAAGCAGTACCTCAAGGGCCTCAAGATGAGCAAGTACGAGGTGGAGAAGGAATTCAAGCAGGATGAAGGCGATCCGCACATCAAACACCAGCGCCGGGCGCTCCACGAAGAGATGCTTCACGAAAGCGCGGCCGAGCACGTCCCCAAGGCCGACGTCGTGGTGGTGAACCCCACCCATCTGGCGGTCGCCATGAAGTACGACGAAAAGACCATGAACGCCCCCCGCGTGACGGCCAAGGGGCAGAACAGGATGGCGCAAACCATCATCGAACTGGCGAAACAGCACAAAGTGCCCATCATGCGGAACGTCCCGCTGGCGCACAGCCTGTTCGAACTGGAGGTGGGACGCGACATTCCGGAAGACTTGTATGAGGCGGTAGCCGAGGTCCTAAACTGGGTGTACCAGCTTTCGCACGGGGAGGGCTAGACGATGCGAGTAAACTACACGCTCCCGGGCTTGCAGCCGCAGATTCACAACCTGCCGGGCTCGGCTGCGGCCAAGGCCGCGTCCAGCGCGCGCGCGAGCTTTCGGGAACATGTCCGCCGCCTGTCGGCGGCGCTGCCGGTGTTCTGGAAGGAACTGCTAAGACTCGACAAGCCGCCGATGCACGCCGGCTACGTGGGCCCTCCGCCCCGCCCCGCTACGCTGGAGACCCACCACTCGGCGGCCGAACGGATCCGTTGGCGTTCGATGCTTGACCGGCATGCGCAGGAATTCACCGAAAACCCGCCGGCGGGCCAGGATGGCGTGGATATCGAGCGCATGCTCGCGTTGCTGATGCGGCTTCAGGAACTGGAAGATGGCGTGGTCTCCCGCCACCTCGCCGAGACGCAAGGATGAGCCGGCATGCCTCTTTACAACTGGACCAGCGACGAAGTTTTCCTGGTGGCCGAGCGCGCCTTCGCCATCTACCAGCAGGGGCGTTACCGGGAGGCGGCGGTGTTGTTCGAAGGTCTGTGCGCCGTGGATCCGGCGAACTCGTACACCGGCAACGCGCTGGCCGCGTGCCTTTACTTGTTGGGCGAGTACGATAAGGTGGTGGCGTGTGCCCACCGGTTGCTCCGCCAACACCCCAACGACTGGGACGCGCGCGCGCGCCGGTGCGAGGCGTTGTTGTCGCTTGGCCGTATGGAAGAGGCGCGGCGCGATTGGGAGGCGCTCCGTTCTGCCCGGGTGCACCAACACGCCAAAAGGCTGGAGTTGCGTTTCCGCGCGGCGGGTGCGACGTTGTTGCCGGCCTGAGAACGGTGCGAAACAGAGAAGTCTGCCGCGTCAGCGCAGGTTCAGGCCCGTTTCGATGCGGGTGAGCCGGCTGGCGAGATCGCCGAAACGGTGGAGCATTTCCGAATGATTCCGCGAGATCTCGGCGCGTAGGAGTTCCCGCGTATCCTCCAGGCGCTTATTGAAATCGTTGCGCAGATCCGTCAGCCGCGCATTGTTGTAGAGAAAGCCCCAAGCCCTACCCGCGGGCTGCCTGCGGTCAAACATTCCCGCACTCTCGAACCCCGCGTCAGCGGAGGATCGGCCCGTTTTTGCTGCCCTGAGAATGACGAAACTCCAGGGGCCGGCCGGAGACCGGCCCCACGTGGCGCGGCGCACTCAGGCCTTCAGCCAGCGGTCGAACCAGGCGAACGCTTCATCCTGCATTTCCAGGTCGAATTTGTGCGGTCCCGGATAAAAGGAGGCCTTATACCTGTCCGCCGCGTCCGCTTTGCGGTAGACCTCGGTCAGGATGCGGTCGGCTCGTTCCATCTCCGGCAAGGTGAAAAGCTGGTCTTCGCGGTCGTTGAGAACGAGCACCGGGTTGGGCGCGGCCAAGCCGAGGATCTCGGGATAATCCAGCTCCCAGGGAAGTCCCGGGACGTAGATCATCCAGGTGTGGGTGTAGCATTTGTTCAGCAGATAATCGCGCCAGGTGGTCATCATGCCGACGCAGCAGGCGCAACGGATGCGCGGGTCGAGACCCGCCAGATAGACCGTGCGCAGGCCGCCGCCCGACAGGCCACAGCAGCCGACGCGGGCGGCATCCACGTCGGGACGCGAGCAGAGGTAGTCGAGGGCGCGCTGATCCTCGGCGGTGAAGACACCGGGCCAGGTGGCGCCGGCGCAAAACAGGCTCTTGGCGATCAGGTGTTCGTGGCCGGCCGCAAATTGGTTGTAGCGCTGGATGCCCTCATCCGTTTCGGGATCGCTGTCGGTCAGGTCCCCCTTGATCACGGGCGGCAGGTCCGCAGGGCGCATGCGGCGGCTGGCGAAGGTGAAGGCGTCGTGCACGAGCACGACGTAGCCGCGCCGGGCGAGCGCATTGGCCCAGGCGGCGCCGCCGTAGTAGCGCGCTTGATGACTGACCATGAGAGGATGCGGGGCGTCGCTCGTGCGCGTGATTTTCTGCCAGCCAAAGTACTTGTTGCCGCCATGGTCGTGGAGGGCGACCACGCCCGGCAGGGGCCCGCGGGCGTCGGCCGGCCGCAGCACCACCGCTTCCGCGGGCGGGCCGTAGGGCAGTCGCCACACGAGCGGCTCGATGCGCAAGCCGTCGTATTCGAAGGGCTCCTGGCGCGGCGTGGCCTGGGGCGTTCCGCCGGCGTAGGGCTGCATCAGCCGGTCGCGGAGGCGGGCGCGGGCCGCGGTGCGCCATTCGCGCAGGTCGGTCCACTCGGGGCGGCGGAACGAGAAGCGCGGCGGATCCTCCACCAGGCCCGCGGCCCATGCTCCGTACGCTCCCAGCATGTTTTCTGACGCCATGGTTCCTCCTCGCGGTCAGTCTTCTCTATCCCGTGTGCGCACCGATCAAGGCCCCGGCGGCGGTTCGGGAATCGCGGCGCCGTCCTTCCGGGGATCGGAGGCGGCGTAGTTGATCTTGTGCTTCGCGTCGTGCAGCACCGCCTGGCCTCCGCCCATCGCCATCGAGTAAGCGCCCACCCGCTGGAGCTGGTGCCCGCGCTGTTCCAGCTCGTCCAGCACGCCCGCCGCGTAGCGGTTCTCGATCATCAGATCGCAGCCGCCGAAAGTCAGCTTGGTAAAGCGTGGAGCATCCATCGCCTGTTGAATGTTCATCCCGTGGTCGGCCAAATTGGAGACATACTGGGCGTGCGCCTGCGCCTGGTTAAAACCGCCCATAATGCCGAAGCCCAGGTAGAGCCCGTCCTTCTCCGCGAACGCCGGGATGATGGTGTGAAACGGCCGTTTCCGGGGCGCCACCACGTTAGGATGGGCCGGGTCCATCACGAAAAGCGCCGCGCGGTTTTGCAAATGGAAGCCCCGCCCTTCCACCACCACGCCCGAACCAAAGCTCTGGTACAAGCTCTGAATCAGCGAGACGATGTTGCCGTCCCGGTCGACGACCGCGAGGTAGATGGTGTCGCCCGCCGACTCCGGCGGCGCGCCCGGAGCAACCTGGCAGCGGGCGCGCTCGCCGATCAGCTTGGAGCGTTCCCGCGCGTATGCCTTTGCCAGCATGCCCGCCACCGGCACCCGGGCGAACCTGGGATCGGCTACGTACCGCATCAGGTCGGCATAGGCCAGTTTCTGCGCTTCGATCTTGGTATGGAGCGCGCCGGCGCTGTCATGGGGGCCGAGGGGAAACTGCTCCATCAGGTTGAGCATCTGGAGCGCCGCAATGCCCTGCCCGTTGGGCGGCAATTCATACACCCGCCAGCCGCGATAGGTCACCGCGATCGGGTCAACCCATTCCGGTTCAAAATCGGCCAGATCAGCCGGCGCCAGCGTTCCCTCCAGCCTGGCGGAGGTCTGGAGGATCGAACGGGCGATGCCCGTCCGGTAGAAGGAAGCGGCGCCCTGGGCGGCAAGCTCGCGGATGGTGGAGGCCAAGTCCGGGTTCCGGAACAACTCGCCCGTCACGGGGGCCGAACCGCCAGGCAGGAACAGGTCCGGCGCGCCGTCGCTACGGCTCAGCACCCCGTAGGAATTCCGCCACTGTTCCGCGATGAGTTCGGTAACCGGAAATCCCTCGGCGGCGTAATGGATCGCGGCGGCGAACAGATCCGCCCACTTCAGGCGGCCGAATTTGCGATGCAGCCGCTCCCAGCCCAGGACGCAGCCAGGGACCGACACCGAATGGATCCCGGTTTGCGGCATGGTGGCGTGGCCCTGCCGCACGAGGAACTCGGGCGTCATGCCCCGCGGCGCCCAGCCGCTGGCGTTCAACCCCGTCAACCGGCGCGTCCGGGCGTCCCAATGGATGGCGAACAAGTCGCCGCCAATGCCGCAGCTCATGGGCTCGACGACGCCGAGCACTGCGTTGGCGGCGATGGCCGCGTCCACGGCGGAACCGCCCCGGGCCAGAATCTGGGCGCCCGCCTGCGAAGCGAGCGTGTGGCTGGTGGCGACGATGCCATGGCGGGAAATCACCATGGAGCGGGCGTGGGCGCGCTCGGGAGCTTGGGCGGTCATCAGCGGGGCGAGTCCTGTCAAGAGGAGTCCAACAATGGCCGGAACAGAAGGCGGCATGGCGAACTCTGGATTATACCGGAAGCTCTGCCGACGAGCGCGGGTTCCACCGCTAGTCGAACTCCGCCCGTTGCCCGAACCGCCGCGCGAGAAACCGCAAGTAGCTATCCACGGCGCGGCTATGGCCGACGATGTATTTGGCCACAAAGCGGAAAAACGGGTTGGGCACCGCGGCCGTTTCCGTCAGGTCGATCAGGGTGCCGGAACCGGCGGGCGTGAGGCTGAGCGTCCAGGTGCCGCTGAAGGGCGCGCGCGGGTCGGCCACTCGCCGTTCCCAGCGGCGTTGCGGAATCAGTTGCGAGGTCGCCAGGACCAGGCTGCGGCCGTTCCGATAGCGTTCCCGCCACACCGGCCCGTCCGCGCGCGAGGGCAGCACCTCGATCCGCCGTATGTCCGTCCGCCACTCCGCCTGTGTCTCCGCATCGAGCACTGTCCGCCACACCGTCTCCGGCGGCACCGCTTCCAGCATCACCCGGCGGCTGGCCGCATGCTCGGCGGGCAGGGAGAGCCCGATCAGCGTGCCGCTCAGATAGAGCAGCAGCACCACGACAATCGCCACAAGCGTCCAGCGCAGGAAGCGGCTTTGGAGCATACGGTCTCCTCCTAGTCTAGGCGCCGAGGAGCGGACCGAGAACCGCCGCCGGACGGGGCGCTAAACAGATATCGCCAGCATGAACCAGGAAGCCAGCCTGTTCCCGAATCGTTCCCGCAGCGCACGGATGCCCGCGGCCCCTTGCGGCAGCGGCGTAGAAGAGTGCTGATTTCGGGCAAAACCGCGGAGAAGCTCAGCCCGGCGCAAATTCGCAGCAGCAATGCCAGTCTGCAAGGCCAAACATCGCCGTTACTGGCTGAACTTGCCGACCCACACCTCGCCGCTATGGCGGGCCAGCGAAAGCACCAGGCGCTCGGGAGTCACCGTCATCATGAAGCTGGACTCCGGCAACTGGTAGAGCCCTTTGGCGGGACTGTGGAAATGGATGATGGGGATTGGCTCGCCCACTGGGCGTTGCGCGCCGTCTAGACGCCGCGCCCAGATACAATCGAATCCGTCGCGGCGCGAGCGGTAGTACACCAGGCGGCCGTTGGGCGACCAAGCCGGGGAACTGCCTTCGGTGTCGGAGATGGGAATCCACTGTTCGGGCGCCACCACGGTCTGGCGGAACGGCGCGATAAAAACCTTGGCCGTACCGATCGTCGGGCCGGCGGTGAATGCGATCCACTTGCCGTCCGGCGAGAAGCGGGCGTGGAAGATGCCCAATTTCGGATGCCAGATGATCTCCGCACGGCGGCCGCTGGGGAGCTGCATCAGGTGGGCGGCGCGCGCGCCCACGCCGTCGGGGTCGAAAAAGAGCACGTGCTGCCGGTCGGGAGACCAGTCCCAGATGCCGGCGCAACCTTCCAGGGCGAGTTCCTCCCGCCGCTCCGTGATTTCGGCGACGACGACGGAACACTTCTTCCCTTCCACCGTCGACAGAATGAGCCGCGAACCGTCAGCGGACAGCACCGGCCGGTAGGCAATCCGGAGATCGGTGGTGACCGGAGTCTCGGCATCGCCGTTCAGATCGGACATCCAGAGATCTTCCACGCCCGAGCGGTTGGAAAGATAGACGAGATGAGAGCCCTGTTGATCGACGGAGGGCAGGTGGGAGTAGTTGGCGGCCTTGGACACGCGCCGCAATTCGCCCTGCACGCGGCCTTCGTCCCCTTGAATCTCTGCCACCCACACATCGATCGTGGTGCGCGAGTTCGCATACGCAGCCGTCTGTCCGCCCGCGCGCAGTTGGCCGAACTGCGCGCCACCCGCGGTGATCATCTCCGGGTCGCCCGCCACCTTCCAGGTCGCGGGTGAGAGACGGACGGCCCACACGTGACGCTCGTCGCCCGCCGAGCCGGAAAAGAACACTTGGGATCCCAGCACCTGGTCCGGACCGGCGATCGACCAAAACGCCTGCTGGAGGAGGCGCAGCACGCCGGTGGCGACCGGAGGGCCGTTTTCGACTGGCGTCACCCACCAATCCGTGACTCCGGCCGGACTAGTCCCGTCGAACACCAGGTGTTTGCCATCCGGCGTCCAAACCGGCATCTGCGCGACCGGAAACTCGGGCCGGATCTGGCGGGGTGTGCCTCCTGCGGCGGGAATCACAAACATCCGCGCGCCGGAACTGGCCGCGCTGGGGCCGTTCTTGTCGTAGTAAGCGATCCACTTGCCGTCGGGCGAGTAGCGCGGCCTGCGGCCTTCTTTCACCAACAGGCGCGGCGGATCGCTGGACAGGAGAGAAACGACGTAAATCCCGCCTCCCTCACGCTCGGACCGGAACGCCACATGCTGGCCGGAGGGATCGATGTCCGGTTCGGAATCGTGCGCCTCGCTGCGCGTCAGGCGGGCAGGCTGGCTGCCGTCGAGGTGGTCTACCCAGATGGACAGCGTATCGCCCCCGCGATCGGAGGCGTACGCCACCAGCCGGCCCTGGGGGTCGATCACGGGATCCATGGCCAAACCGCCCTCCGGAGTGAGACGGCGGCTTTCGGTGAGGCGGCCCGCGGCGACCCCCTCCGAACTGGTCCGGTCGTAAAACACCCAGCCGACCAGCCCGAGGACGGCGGCGGCGATTCCGGCTACCAACCAAGGCCGGTGAGGCGCGGGCGCCGGCGCAGGCGGTTCCTCTTCCAAGGGATGCCCGACGACGGGTGGCCGCAGCACGGGGATTTCGGCGGGCGCCAGCGCCGGTTCCGGCAGCGTGGCGGGCAATAAGACGGTGTCCTGCTGCCGCGCATCCGGCGCCACCATGGACTCTTCATCCAGAATGGCGGTGGGCTGGTCCCAGTCCGGGGCGGAATCCGGAATCGCCGGCGCCGGACGTGTCTGGGCGACCAGGCGGTCATGGACCTCCTTGACAGTGGGCAAGCCGGCAGGGGACGCTGCGGGCGGTTGGGCAAAGGGCAGATCCAACCCGAGCAGCGTCCGCGGCGGCGCTTCCGCGGGCCGCCTCCGGCCGCGCCGAATGATGATCCGTAAACGCATCCCGGACAGTCTGTCGCTATCCGATAGTCTACCCTTTTACGCAAACGCGGGAAAATGTTTTAAGGGCGTACCGGGCAGGAAGGGCGGGGCAAGCTGGAGACTTGCCCCACCAGAATGAGTCGTCCCTTGCTGCGCCGGTTGAGGAGTCTCGACGGCGGCGGGCGCGAGCGCGTGCTCCCCTGCGCCGGATCACGGGATTCAGCGGGCCTTGACCTCCGCCAGCAGGCGGCGCGCCTCGGCCGCCTGTGCGGCGGGCAGGCCTCGTCCGAGCGCCAGATGCAAATGCCGGGCCGCGGCCTCCGTATCCCCTTTGCGGTGAAGGGCCACCGCGAAGTGATAGTGCACCCCCGCGTCGCCAGGGCGCTGGCGGACCAGATCGCGGTAGATGTCCAGCGCGGGCTCGACCAAACCTTTCTTAACGTAGATCCAACCCAGGGTGTCGAGACAATCGAGCGAGGCGGGGTTCAGTTGGCGGGCCCGCTGCGCGTAGGTCAGGGCCCGTTCGAGATCACCCCCGCTGTCCGCAATGTGAAACGCGAGATTGTTCAGCACGACCGCGTTTTCCCCGCGCAGCGCGAGGCTGCGTTCGTAGAAGGCCAGCGCGCGCTCCCGCTGGCCCGCCATATCCAGCGTGACCGCCAGATTCTGGAGAATCGAGGCGTTGTCCGGCCAAAGCTGGTTGGCCTCCTCGAACAGCGCGAGGGCTCTGCCGGACTCGTTGCGGCGGCGGTACAGTTCGCCGAGACGGGTAAGCAGGTCCGCCTTGCTGCGGGGGTCGCGCTCCACGGCAGGACGGAGTTGCTCGTAAATGGACACGGCCTGTTCCGGGCGCCCAGCCAGCGCGGCGGCCTGCGCCAGCATCGAGCGCACGGCCAGGTTGTCCGGATTTCGCGCGGATTCCTCCGCCAGCAGCCGCTGCGCTTCCGCGAGCTTGCCCTCCGCCATGCGGAGTTCCGCGATCGCCAGCAAGCCGCGAAGACTGCCCCGCTGATGACTGCGGCGGAATGCGTCCTCGGCTTGCCGGGTGTCCTCGCGGGCCGCGTAGTAAAGGCCCTCCTGGAGCAACACGTCCGGAGAATCGCCGAAGCGCCGCCGCAAGGAGGCGAGCGCCTCCCCGGCCTGGTCATACCGGCGCAGCAGGCGGAGCGCCGCGGCTTTCAGCAGTTCCGCCTCATAATTGCCCGGCTCGATTTCCAGGGTGAACTCGATCCGGGCCAACGCCTCGCCGTACTGGTCGGTGGCCATCAGCACGCGGATGAGTTCCAGCCGCGGCGGGATCGACCCGGGCGCGATCCGCACTGCTTCCGCGAGCCAATGCTGAGCCATGCCGGGGTTACCGGCGAGCGCGAAGGAGCGGCCAAGCTGGAACATCGCCGCCGCGTTTCGGGGCGACTTCCGGAGAATGCCTTCGAGCTGCTGAATGGCTAACGAGGCTCCGCCTCAGACCGACAAGACATGTGGAATAGTAGCTCCGTTCGCCGGTTCATGACGAGGTCTGGTAAACCAGCCTCAATGGGACCGCAGAACGGTCTAGACGCCTTCAAGAGG
>Ga0272446_1000164_pt1 | contig 98162 bp, 91 predicted proteins | sample YNPCB0061_FD_194587 | JGI IMG/M metagenome (GOLD analysis project Ga0272446, IMG submission 194587) | Hot spring microbial mat communities from Yellowstone National Park, WY, United States - YNP-CB-006-1 | ecosystem: Environmental > Aquatic > Thermal springs > Hot (42-90C) > Sediment | place...
TTTAAGACCTTAATGATTTTATCCTGTCTCTGTCACCCATCTACAAAAGTAGAAATCTAATATGGGTATTTAAGGATAATTATTCGGGTAATTCACAATCCTTATCTACAAAAGTAGAAATCTAATATGGGTATTTAAGTTGTCATCAAAGGTACTTCTCCGATTATCTACAAAAGTAGAAATCTAATATGGGTATTTAAGCTTATTGCACATGGTCAAGATAGCATGGAGTATCTACAAAAGTAGAAATCTAATATGGGTATTTAAGTTATATCATAATCATATGGCGGCGCCGAAAATCTACAAAAGTAGAAATCTAATATGGGTATTTAAGTATACCGATACCACTATTGAAGATATCATATCTACAAAAGTAGAAATCTAATATGGGTATTTAAGACACGATGACCGCATTATGTCAAGAGATCTACAAAAGTAGAAATCTAATATGGGTATTTAAGGTTCCAATAAGCATTTCGCGCGCAATTCTCCATCTACAAAAGTAGAAATCTAATATGGGTATTTAAGTTAATCTATGGGAGCAAGATCCTGATATCTACAAAAGTAGAAATCTAATATGGGTATTTAAGCATCTATTTCTATAATTGCGCTCATAGGCTATCTACAAAAGTAGAAATCTAATATGGGTATTTAAGATTTGGCAAAGACCTTATTATGTATTGATCTACAAAAGTAGAAATCTAATATGGGTATTTAAGGCGCCTCAATTGCCATATAATAAGATCTAATCTACAAAAGTAGAAATCTAATATGGGTATTTAAGGTAATATCGCTAAATACTGACCTTCCAGAAACATCTACAAAAGTAGAAATCTAATATGGGTATTTAAGATCATTATCGCTTGCCCCCATGATTTTTAATCTACAAAAGTAGAAATCTAATATGGGTATTTAAGAAGCTGTAAGGACTGCCTTGAAGCAATATCTACAAAAGTAGAAATCTAATATGGGTATTTAAGTACTGGGCGGAAGGGCTTCCCTGAATAATAGACTATATATCTACAAAAGTAGAAATCTAATATGGGTATTTAAGTTTCTAAAGACGCCTTCAAAATCTTTACATCTACAAAAGTAGAAATCTAATATGGGTATTTAAGGCCGGCGCGGCCACGATGAGAGCATTATCTACAAAAGTAGAAATCTAATATGGGTATTTAAGTCCGCTAGGACAACTATCAATCATATCATCTACAAAAGTAGAAATCTAATATGGGTATTTAAGTCGCTGATATATTGCGGCACAGCTCCATCTACAAAAGTAGAAATCTAATATGGGTATTTAAGTCTCAGCCGCATCCCCAGCAGTCTTATCAGATCTACAAAAGTAGAAATCTAATATGGGTATTTAAGATTATAAGTGAAAGAAGGGCAATTTCTATATCTACAAAAGTAGAAATCTAATATGGGTATTTAAGTAATGATAGCCGGCTATCTCTCCCTATCAAATCTACAAAAGTAGAAATCTAATATGGGTATTTAAGACTAAGGAATGCTGGAAGGTGAAGACCAAATCTACAAAAGTAGAAATCTAATATGGGTATTTAAGGCTTTGTGGGAACTTTGGCGCGCGACCCGATCTACAAAAGTAGAAATCTAATATGGGTATTTAAGGCCATATCTTTTGGCAACATTGTTCCCAAATCTACAAAAGTAGAAATCTAATATGGGTATTTAAGATGCCAGATCAACATGGGGTACCATAAGATCTACAAAAGTAGAAATCTAATATGGGTATTTAAGAGCCAAAATCGCTATATTAAGCCAATAAAGATGCGAATGGCCATTAAATGGAACCACGACTTTTTGGCTTAATATAATCATATGAAATAAATAGAGACTAAGGTTTTGTCATTTTTATACCCGCACAAAAATTTCCACTTTAAGAGAATAAATTTTTAAGGATCATTACATGAACAGCACATCTATATCCTCATTTTTTGCGTAACCATAGCGTAAAATCTTTTTCTCGCAAGCTTCACAGATAGTAAAAATCACAACGCTATCAATGCCTTTAAAATCCTTTTTGTACTTAGATTCTATATGTTGTACCACATTTTGCAATACCCTTTTGCTATTATTCAACTTAAATATTGAATACTGTATCCTATAGCCATATTTGCTCAAAAACTTGGCAAACTTCGCCCTTTTCTTATCATTTGCAAAATCATACGCACAAATCAGCATTGTATTTTATAAAAAGGATAATTATACATGTTATTCAAAACACAAAAATAAAAGCCTTTAACATATTTGAAAATATCTTCCTTATTCTCCATCAAAGCCTCCAAGAACAATTTCAAATACTTACGGCCATTGTCGTATTTAAAAACATAGCGCCCCTTAACCAATTGGAAATCCTTATCGTCCACCTGTTTAAGGTTGTAAGCCTTTATAAGTGCCTTATCAATAATACATCTGAAAGGCTCCATAATATCACAGGTTAAAGATTTACGCTGAAAAAACAATTGATGATAAATACCTTTATATGTGTCAAAACCATGTAAATTCAGCAAAGCATCCACAAAATTAAACAACAAATTATACCCTAAATCTAAAAGCAAATTGTTAATATCAACTTTTGAACGCGGCATGCGTTTATACCAACCAATACCCTTAAAATAGTTTGAAAAATAGAACTTGGACACACTGCCTTCAAAGCCCCGCAACTCGCTCAGATCTTTCGCGTCATCAATTTTGTTTTCCAAATCTTTATAATACTGTAATTTCGATTTTGACTTAAACAAATCAGGCGCCGCCTTTTTCAATAACGTCAGTTGATTAAAAACCTTATTTTTTATCAGATATTTTGCAAAACCCAAGCTGTCCTTAAAATGGTACTGATTATTACGCAACAAATAATTACCCGCCGCCACTGCCCCAACTGCAGCATACACTTTAAAATTTCTTTTCATAAAGAAAACTGATATCCCAAATGACAACAGCTTATCAAGCAATATTGATGTAAAAGTGCCCTCACCTTGGATAAATAAGGCAAATAACTTATGACACGAAACCTGATTTACTAATACATCATCCTTATAGAACGCAACATTGTCATTCTTAAATTTCAGACCATTCAAATCAGCATCGCGTCCCAAACGAACAAACACTACTTGTTTTTGGTTAAAATCAGGCAACTGAATCATAAATCAATGACATAATGTCCTATAAATACAATGATCACATTTATTGGCATTATACGGTGTTTTATCTTTCACAATATCATAAGCACGCATATCCATAATTAACTTTTTCAGCGCCGCTTCCACTTTCAAATCCGGAAATGCTACCTGATACCGTTTATTATCAGCCAATGAATGAAAAAACAGCTTCTTAACAGCGTAACCCATCTCCACCAGACACAAAGCCTGCGCGTACAATTGAAAAACATAACCGTCATATATTTTTTTGATCCGATACTTCCTCTCAATCAAAGCCCCCTTTTCCTTGTCAAAAATATCAATCTTGCCGCAAATATTTAATTCGTCGCTATAAACCTCCAGTGCCTGCAGATACTTTTTCAAAGAAGAATATTGCCCCTTTTCAATCTTTTCATGTGCGATCTTTCCCCTAGTCTGGGGCACATCATGATAGGTTTGCTCGTTAAAATTCTCAAACAGCCTGTGAAAATACAAAGATCTTGGACAAAAAATAAAATCGTTAAGTTTTGATATTTGGATACAATCCTCCATACACTAAAACATAAAAGAGGTAAATCTTATTATTTTACCCCTTTATCAGGCAAAATCCAAACAATACAACAAATTAACCCACCAGCTATTTGTTATACTTTAGCAATTTCTCATTCCCTTCACGCCACTTCTCCCAATTAGTGACACCTGCCAGCCACGCATCCCATTCATCATCACTTACATAAGGTCTATAACCACGATTGATATGTTCCCACATAATAATACCCTTTCGTGCGATGTTATACGCGCCATTTGCGTCACCGCAACTCGGCAAATCTATTTTTTCACCCCTCTGCTCCTTATCAAGATACACACGCGAATCAAAGTGATTACCAGCAGAGTCACGAACCGGCGATAACAGAAAATCATTATCCCTTGAAGTAATGCCCGTATTGCGAATTTTCTGAATCAGTTCAATCGCAAATCGCAACGATTCCCATGCAGTATGGTCACTTATTTTTGTAAGCTCCCTCCCCTCATCTTTAATTTGAGAAAGAAATGAACGATTTTTTTCAAATTTTGAAAAAACACCCTCCAAAATTTCCACAATATCCTGCTTTTCAATACACCACTCATTTTTAACACCCTTCTTCACCGTAAAACGATCCAGACTTATACCATTTATTCCAGAATAAAGCTTCCACTCCGTGCCAGTATTAGCATCTGCGTAAACAAAAACAAAATCTTTGCCATCAAACAATATGTCGGAAAATTGTTCAAGAATCTGGTTTTTAATATTTTCCTCGGAGCCTGGCTTAAGATAAACACTTTTGCGCCAACCAGTTTTTGGATCAGTTTGAGATGTGTAATTTGCCCTTGTATAAAGCATAACACCAACCTGTTTTTTATTCTTAATATCAGCATAATGATTAACCGGCGGCGTCAGCTGAAGCGCTTTCGTCACCGATCCAACCTCACCAAGTTTAGCATTCTTATCCACTAAAAAATTAAGTTTTTTCGCGAGAGCCAATTCCAATTTTTGATAAACAGATTTTTCTATCTTCTGCCGCCCACGCTTAAAACCAGTATTTAAATCTTCAAGCACAATAAACACAGGATGTTCTTTATTCGCGCACAAACCTGCTATCTTATGCACAACTTGTGAAATATACCCCTCTTTCAATTCCTTGATAGTCCCAATAACCTGCCAATTTTTACGCGCGTAATCACGGTTACCTGCGCGTGCTTCCAAAAGTTCATTATAATCCTTACATTCAACAATTTCCAATTGTTCTTTCCCGTCCTCCTGAATAAATTTTCTTTCAGTTTTTACCATTCTTGGGTTACCACTGGCATCAACAAAAGGCATATTAAGCGACCCTTGTTCAATAATCTTGCTGTTTTGATCAACAAGACAGTAATATGCTAAGTGCTTCTCTCCACGATCAATTCCCAAAAAATAAATATTTGAAAACTTACCGAAACCATCATTAATAATCTTATTGATTTCAGAAAAAGCAAACTTAGGTTGAGAATAATTTTTCGCCTTATAATTAATCTTAATCGGACAATGGAATGCAAATTTCCCCTCCTCCAAAGTAAAACGCTTATCCGCAATGACCCAAGGTTTTCCTTCATATCCAACCTTAACTATTTTCTCCTTTATTGCTTGTTTACGATAAAAAATTTCCCCTCTTCCATTAAGCTGGAAAGAACTATACTCATCAAAAATTGCTTTCCAATAAAGAGTTTGTAAATCATTTTTTCCGGTATTATTTGTGGCAAAATCTTTGCTATAAATCTGAAAAAGATAGAGTTCTCCATCATCAACATATTCTTCAACCTTAATCCAGCTAACCGGCTCAAATCTACAAACATAGCACTCCTTAAGTGTCTCCTGAATATCCTTATCAAATACCTTTTTATCTGAATAATGAGTTGCCGCAATCCGCGCCAAAAGCGGATATTTTTCTTCATACCGGTCCTTGATAATTTTTTTAAGACACTTTATCGCTTTATCAGGATCCTCAGCGCCCATATCACCATAAGCTTTACCAAACTCGTAAAGAAACCCTTTTCCTGCAAGCGTCGAAAATTTAAGATTCGCCAATATTAATCTGCCAGCACTAAATGTCGGATTTTGATATACAGGATTATTTTCTTTTTCTGTATCAAAAAGATTTTTCTTCTTTAAAATACCCAAATAATAAAAATTATCCTTCTTAAGAAGGACTGCTCCCTTTTCCTTTTCCTGACCATCACTCCACCCACCAAGTAAACTCGCACACTCGAAATTCAGCTTTAACTTATTCTTTTTGGCGTCATCCTGCGGTTTCTTTGTAAGATAATTTCGGAAATAGTTATACCACTCAAACCAATCAACTTCCGCGGCAATCTTCTTCCCATTCTTATCCACCTCCACTTGACCAGATAAAATATTATTTAATGCCTCAACAATTGTAGCATCCATCAAAGCGCCTTTGACCTTTTTGACCTTATCTTCACGCACCAAAAAATATTTAAGCATCTTACACACAACCAAAGCATGATCCATCCATAATTTAATCAAAATCTTATTTTCCTCTTTTTTAAAATCTTTGACTTGCGAAACCTCATTCGCTTCATCAATAAAACACTCCGCATGATCTTTAATATCAGCAAAAAGCAAAGATAAAAGCGCAGTTGACGCATTAGGCGACTTTTCAATCAACTCCCTTTTTTTCGCGTCTTGCATAATACTGCTTTTAAAAAGAGTCGTTTTCCAATCAGACCATTCATTCAATACACTAAATAAATCCTCCAACTCAACAACATCGGGAATTTTAACTTCTTCTTCGCTCCCTTTTTTATTTTTCTCAAATACTTTTGCTTCTTTAAACTTATTTTTAAGATCAAACCAATTTGCAAAATACTTGCCAGAAACAGTATTGATAGCGGTTTTTGACCAATAAATCCCCCTATAGTCAGATTTTTTTTCTAAATAATCCAACAATTCCGGTACCGTATTTATTATTCCATCATCACTTTTCCCCTGAAAATATATTTCACCAGCCTGCTTTGCCAAAAGCACAAGCTCCTCAACGGAAAACGCTTTTTTACCCTCGCCGCGCGCTTTATCAGCTTCAGCAATTGTGTCATGCGTTAGCTCAACAAAAAATGATCTCCTTTTACCACAACCAATTTGCTTATATAACAACTTAAATGACAAAAGTTTTTTGAAGTCACTATTTCCGCTAAAAACCTGATTATAAAGGTTAACAACAAAATTAGCATTGCCAATTTGTTTATTATATTCTTCAATCTGCGCCTGTGAAAGGCACTTTCTGAAATAATCAATACGAAAAATATTGTCCACTATTGGCATTAAAGGTCTCCCCTCTTTTGTAACCAGACTAAGACCACGGCCTTTAAGCAATTCATAAGCACCCAAATAATCCTTTGACCTTGATTCAAAGACAATCAAGTTATCACAAAATTTCGGCAGATTGTCATGAATAATACGCGTTGCGACCGCTGTATATGCCTCCTTGCCCGTTTCGTAGTAATTTTCACGATTCCGATTAAATCCCGTAAAATAAGTAAAAAAATTCTCAAACACCTTAATCGCCCCTTCAAGCTGTTCCTTAGAAACAAATGTAAAATTATCCGCATTTTTTTTGATAAAATCCAAAACCCCTTTTTCAGTAAGTATCTTAAAACTTTTTTCTTTAAAAACTGGCTTTCCTTTATCATTAAAACCTGCCTTTGCTATCCAATTCTCACCAACCTTTTCATATAATTTTTTAAATTTCACGCGCAATTTTCTTTCAAGAGCTTCAAAATCTTTATTTTTTAAATCTTTATCACGGTACTTTTCTAAATACTCTGAAAAATCAATATTCTTCACTTCATCCAGTTCCAAGCTGTCATTTATAAATCTTTCATGCAAAGCATCTAGTACAGGCTTTAAAGTCTGATAGGCGTCTTCAATTTTCTGATCTGCCATAAATGTCTTCAAAACTTCATCATACTTCAAATGTTCGTTCATGTTTTCGCGTGTCTTACCAACTGGCTTCAACTCAAACCGCAATGTTTTTGAAAGCTCATACAAATTAGTGAATTGATCAAACATAAAAATGAAAATAAAAAATATGAACAACTGTACTATGCGCAACTATACCCTGAAACACCAATTTGGTAAACCTTGCTTGACAAAAACATGAGATCCTTGGCCATGCCTTGTAAATAGGCTAAAATAGCCACTGATGAATTCCCATTTCACCACCATACCAACCGATACCCCAACAACAGACATCCTGCTGATCTATGCCGACTTCGCGAAAAACTCCCTCGGCACCGCTTCTTATCCGGAAAATCACCTTGGGCTCAATCGGCTGGCCAGCTACCTTGACCAACAAGGCCACGCCGTAAAAATCCTCAACACCACTGGACGAACCGCGAGCGCACAAGGTCCAGAAGACCTCGCGGCGTATTTAAACGCGCGCGCCCAAGAATTCCCAATTCTTGGATTTCATGCCAATTCATGGAACATCTCCCACATCATCAGAATCTTAAAATCAATTCTAAAGCAATACAGTAACAAACCGATACTTTTTGGAGGCCCTTTGCCAACAGCTGAACCTGAAAAAACAATGCGGTTCATCAAAGAATTGGGATACCACAATATCGGGTTAGTGCAAGGATACGGCGAATTCGCGCTGGAAAAAATCATGCGTTCGCCATGGAACATTACGGCCATAAACGGAGTATGGGCATATCAAAATGGTCGCGAATCAAAAGGCTCTTTACAAAGATTCACTTCGGAAGAAATCAAAAAAATCCCACTATTAAACCCGCGCTTCAACACCTTTTATCAACTCTATTACAAACCATTTCTTGAAGGTCAACCCAACAAAGATCTTCCAATTGACACCCTATACGCGGCGCAAGGGCTAGACGTCAACCACGGCTGTCCCTTCAACTGCTCATACTGTTCCGTCCACATCTTCGGCCATGCCATCAGCGAATATACTCCTCAAAGAGTATGCGACGAACTGCAAAGCCTAGCCAAACAAACTGGTTTTTTCATGTTCACTTTCACCAACAGCAACCTGCTTTTTTTACGCAAACAATGGCTCGTTGATTTTTGTAACGAGATCATCCACCGCAAAATGCACCATTACCTTTCCTGGTCAGCATACCACCACCCCAACACCATCAACCTGCTCTCAACAACCGAACTGCGACTAATGAAAAAAGCCGGGTGTGACCAAATAGTGATTGGCATTCAATCAGTAGATCCAAAAATTCTTGAACTATTTAACCGCCCTAAAGCTACCTATAAAATCTTCAAAGAGATTAGAGCAAAAGCCGCGGAGGCCGATCTTGAACTCGTGATTGACTACATCCGCGGAGTACCGGGAGAAAATCTGGATATAGTGGAAGAGTTTTACGACTACTGTGTCGCAAATAAAATTGAATTACGCGAATTTTTACTAAAAATCTATCCAAACACCGCCATCCAGCAAAAAAACATTGACTTCAGTGGATACGAACTGGTTCCTATCACTGGAAACATGGCGCCTGAACTTGATTCATACGCGGTAATACCCAAAAAAGACGACCCGCGCAATATCGTTCTCACCCAAAAAATTAACGCCTCCAACCGCGAAATCTTGCGCGAACGCAAAATCAGAATCGGCCTCCATTACCTTACCACTGAATCACAAGCAAAAGAGCTCAAAGACAAAATTATTCCGCGCGATCAGCACATACCGGATAAAGTCAAAACCGCCATCATCAAGATGATTGACAAAATGCTCTCCCCGCCAAGCGCCACAACACCTTCCGTAAACTTGTCAGCGCGGGAAATGATAAAAAAACTCATCATGGCCGATGAAAAAGCCCCGCCAGTCGTTAAAAAAATGCAAGAAAGATTGCGCCTTGAACTCGGCGAAGAAAAATTCCAACTACTTCGCGAAAAATATTCCGGCAAGTAAAACAACCACTACCTCAATCACGCGAACGCCGCTTATAGCCGCTTATAATGCCAAGCCTTATAATGGCCAACTTCCCGCGGCAACAAGCGCGCTTGCAAATTCACTCTTTGTAACAGCTATCAAATTATCAGCAACTGCCCGCGGCACAACTACTCTATCTCATAAGTAACACTTACTGTCACATTGATTTCCTTGCTTCCCGGCTCAATTGAAGGCGCGGGGACAGAACTTTCGGCGCCGGCGGCCAAATTCATCGTTCTATACATAGGAGACACAACCGGCGCGGAAGCACCTTCCGTGAAAGTTATGACTCTGCCAATTTTAACACCAGCCGCGGACGCCATTTCCTCAGCCTTGGCACGCGCTTTTTTAAAAGCAATGTCCCTTGCTTCCTTCTTAATGGGGCTATCATCGTCAATATCAAAAACTAACTGCCCAACCTGATTAGCGCCGGCTTTTATTCCAGCATCAAGCACCTCATCTACCACATCAAGCTTCCTAACCTTTACGGTTATGCCCTGCGTAAGGTTATAACCTTTGATTTGCGGCTGTTGGTTTTCAGGATAAACATAATTGGGATAAAGGTTATATTCGCTGGTTACCACATCCTTTGCTTCAACACCCAGAGCTGTTACAGCCTTGATCACATCTGTCATCTTTTTGTTGCCGTCAAGAGTAACCTGTTTAACCGTACCGCCTTGAGAAACCACCGCTAAGTTTACCAGCGCAATATCTGGTTTCACCGTCACTTTTCCTTCACCATCCACGGTCACTGTCCGCGCGTACGGCTGATTGGTGACTTCAGCCTTAATATTCTTAAACCAGCTTGGACCACTGATCTGCAAAACAACCAATGGGACAAACGCCAAACAAAACAGTCCGGCGCTGACCCAAAAAAACGACTTAGCCCATTCATGTTTTATTTCCTGCATATAGATTATGTTAAAAATTACTTTTTAATTTGGCCCTAATCATCTTTCATAGTACACCTTTTCCTTTACGCTGGACAACAACAAACATTTCGGGTATAAACACATACCAAAATTCATAGCGCAAAAAATAATGAAGCCAACATTATTAACAGAAAAAACCTCCTTTGAAATTATCCCTTACACTCTTAAAACTCTCTTCAAACCTTCCCTAACCAACACTCTAAAAAGACAAGGCAACCTTGAAAAATTTGAAGACATCAATGTTGATGAAATCATGAGGACAGTAAGAGCCATGATACTGGATGTGGACGGGACTTTGACCTGCGGAACAGAAGATTTTACTCCTCAAATCGTTGAAAAACTGCGTGAGATAAAGTCCAAAATACCAGCCTGCGTCTATTGCAACCAAAACTACAATTGGCCGGTATTTGAACAACTGGGCATTCCTGTAGCCAGACATTTGCCGAACAAGCCTGATCCCCACGGATTTAATGTTGCCATGGATTTATATTTACAACCACAAATAAAAAACCGATCACCTTTAACAGCGCCCGCAGTAGCCATGGTAGGAGACAACTATTTGACCGACGGAGCGTGCCGTAACATTGGAATGCAATTCATCCATGTTAAACGCCATCAAGGACCGGAAGATAAATTTGCCAAATTACTCAGACAACTCGGCGAAGGCATAGCTGAATTTCACCGCGGAGTGGAAAAAATCAAAAGCCTGATCCCCAAAAGAAAAAGCATGACAACACACGAACACGAGGGACTTCACCCTCTGGTAAAAGCTCTTTATGAACCAAGCAGAAAACGAGATCCTCTGTATTAATTGCCAAAAAACATAAACAGACTATAATTAGCCTATGCGCACAACAGAAACAAGCAATGATCAAAACAATCATCCCTTTCAAAACCCCGATACAAGAATCAGCTGGATGCCTCCAACAGCCGAAGTTCGCAAACTAGCTGATCAAATTTTGCAAGCAATCTCAACCGTCGCGGGGGAAAAAAACATTGACCTTGAAGATATTTACTGGACTTTGGACAACATTGACCTCGCCAGAATCAAAGATTTTAATTTGCCACTCACCAATGCTATCGCGCAGGTTCTTGAACAAAACAAGCAACTAATTAACGGCTGGAAAGAAGCAATTATAATGGCAAAACTTGATATTTGGCGCAAACAAAATACGCAACAGGACAATCAAGCTATCATCCAAAGAATTAAAACAATGCTTAGGCACCTAAAAATATAACTAATTTACAAAGTAGATGATTGACCTTAAAAATCTTCTTGAAAACAGAGAAAAAGTACAAAAAGCCCTCGCCAAAAAACATTTCACCGGCTCACTAGACAAAATACTTGAACTTGAATCACGCAAACGCAAACTGATGCGCGCAAGCGAAGAACTTCGCTCCAAACAAAACAAACTCTCCAAAGCAATTTCTGTCGCGAAAGACGATCAAAAAGTTAAGCTTCTTGAAGAAAGCAAAGAGATCAAGGAAAAAATCAAAGCGCTTGAGCCAGCCCTGCAAGAAATAGAACTTCAACTTGAAGGAGAAGCGCTCTTAATTCCAAATCCTCCGCTAGACAGCGTCCCAGAAGGCAAAGACGATACCGATAACAAAGCAATCAAGACAGTCGGATCGAAGCCGCAATTTAATTTCAAGCCGCTTGATCACGTGGAACTAGGCAAAAAACACGACCTAATAGACATTGAAACGGCAGGCAACATGTCAGGAACTAGATTTCATTACCTAAAAAATGAGGCTGTGCTTTTAGCAATGGCGCTACAACAATTCGTAATTCATAAACTAATTTCAAAAGGCTTCAAACCAATCATTCCGCCAGTTCTAGTAAAAGAAAAGGCCATGATTGCCACAGGATTTTTTCCCGCCGACCGCAACGAGATCTACCACGTGAACCCCGAAGACGACAATCTTTATTTAGTCGGCACTTCCGAAGTGCCACTCTGCATGTTGCACGCCAACCATATCATTGACGCTAAAAACCTGCCGTTAAGATATGTCGGCCTTTCAACATGCTTCCGCCGTGAAGCAGGCTCCTACGGCAAAGACACTCACGGCATCATCCGCGTCCACCAGTTTGACAAAGTGGAAATGTTCTCTTTTTGCCATCCCTCCAAATCCGAAGAAGAACATGAATTCATACGTTCCATTGAAGAAGAGATCATGACCGAGCTCGGCTTCCATTATCAAGTTGTCAACATATGCGGCGGGGACCTCGGCGCGCCAGCCGCAAAAAAATATGATATTGAGGTTTGGATTCCAACCCAAGAAAAATTCCGCGAACTCACGAGTTGCTCAAACTGCACCGACTTTCAAGCGCGCCGCGGCGGCATCCGCTATAAAGATGGCAACACAAAAGCATTTCTGCACACGCTAAACGGGACGGCCGTCGCGATCGGACGCACTCTCGTCGCGATCATGGAAAACTATCAGCAGGCAGACGGCTCCATCAAAATTCCAGAGGTTCTTCTCGGCTACATGGGCGGACGCACACACATAGGCAAATAACACCAAGCAAAATCAAGCAACCAACCAATAAAATTAATATTAAAGCCATTGCCCTTCCCCTGCTAGGATCAGAGTTGCTTATCAGACATTGTCGCCGCGCCATCTTTTCTCAAACAGCCATATCTTGCGTTAATCATACTTCCAGCCCGTACGGTTTAAGTTAAATTACGATTTGACTTATCTGCTCCCGATCAAATCAGCAAGATCACCTTTAAATTCTTTAAATTCCAAGACAAAATGACCTTAAACAACATCTGCTTCATCATCTCCAGCGCGCTACTGATCACTCACATCGCCTATGGCGCATATTTCATTATGTCCCGCTTCAAAAAATTTGACCCACTCGTGATCATGGCGGGATCAATGGTCGCGGCCTCACTGATCATGATGCTTTTCAACATCTTCAATCCACTGATTTGGTTCACCTCACTCGCCATCGCCTTCATCTTTGCTATTCTCTTTCATTTAAGGATTCGTTCAAAAATCAACAAAATATCCCTTCAAGAATTCTGCAACTACAAAATATTCATTGAAACCTACGGGATTATACTCTGCTTGACTGGCATTTTGACCGTGCTTCTACTCCCCTTCATGATCCCCGCGCTCGGCATCCTCAACATAATCTTTGTTCTCCGCCTTAACTGGCTAATTTTCAATAAGAAAAAACTTTACAGCTTAGACTATCCCAACCCGGAAACTCTCATCAATCCACTCGTCAGTATCATCACCATTGCCTACAACGAAAGCAAATTCATCCGCAAAAACCTTCAATCATTATCCGCGCAAACATACCGCAATTTTGAAGTAATTGTGATGGACGACCACAGCGCTGATGACACTGCGGAAATCGCGCACTCCTACGCATCAGTAATGCCTCTGAAAGTATTGCAAAAAGAGATTAGAGGATGTTCCCGCTCGCGTAATTTTGGCGCCGCCGCGGCCAAAGGCGAGCTGATTCTATTTCTAGACGCCGACACGATCCTGCCGGAATATTTTTTAACACAAGCCCTACAAGAATTCACAAAACAAAAACTTTCAGCGGCATTCTTTGATTTCATCCCCATCACTACTAACAAAATTGATCAACTTTTTGCCGCCATTTATCGTCTCTGGCTTAAAATCACGCAGTATTTCAATCCCCGCGCCATCGGCAGTTGCATCCTAATCAGAAAAGAGCTGCATGACCGTCTTCTTTACGATGAAAAGATCGTAATGGCAGAAGACTTTGACTACATCCGCAGAGCAGCGGCGTTAGGCAAATTCAGAATGCTTGCTTCTCCAAAGTACATGGTTTCATGGCGGAGATTTGAAACCGAAAACCGCTTCCTGTTAGTGGCAAAATACCTAATTTTTGAATTATATCGCCAGTATGTTGGCGAAATCCGCAAACCAATCCTAAATTATGAATTCGGACACTATGATAAAAATTGCAAATAAGTCCATTTTTGTGTTAAAATAAAAAGAAATATTTAAAAATAAAAACATGCTCGTTTTATCAACCGACTCACTCAAAGGCTACGGCTTAAACCGTATTTTCAAAATGGTAAAAAAAGCGGGTTATGAAGGCATAGACCTGGCACTTGATCCAAAGAATTTTGACACGCTCAACGCTGAATACGTCAAAAGCCTTATTGACGAAACTGGCCTGCCGGTCATAGCCATCCAAACACCTCAAACAGCCAACTCGCGTAAAATCATAGAAGCGGTCAAAATGGCCAAAATACTTGGAACAAGAATCATCGTGATCCAACCGCCAAGAATCTTTGATTTCAAATTCGCCCAATGGCTCAAAAACGAAATCCCCAAAATCAGGCAAAAGGAAAATATCTCTATCGCGCTTGAAAACGCCCCTTCGCAGACTTTTTTGGGCATCATCCCTGAGCACGCCATGACCAGCGTTCTTGATTTAAAACGATTCAAACACGCCTGCATTGACACATCCAGAATCGCGCAAAAAAAAGACGACCTGATCCGAGTCTACAAAGCCCTTAAAAAATTTCTCGTCCATGTTCATCTCTCCAACGTCAAAGCGGGAAAATATTACTACCTGCCGGACAAAGGCATACTACCCATTGAAAGCTTCTTGACTAAACTTAAACAGGACGGATTTCCGGGCTCAATCTCAATGAAAATAAATGGCCACTACCTTGAATGCGGCGACGACGACAAAGTCATGAAACATTTAGCGGAGATGAAACTTTTCTACGATACCTATTTCACCAATGTCAAAATTATGCCCGTCTCAGCGGAACTAGATCCAGACGAGCAATAGCGTAATATTAAATTCATCTTCAAATCAAATCCGCCGTTTTTTATTTTTACGCCATGGATCGCTCTTTGCTTTTGCCAAGAAACAAGATATAAATAAGCCATGGCTTTTATTTCAATGCGGAACGTCAACAAGATTTACCAAAGCGGAGAAGATGCCGTTACCGCTTTAAATAGCGTTAATCTTGAAATTGAAAAAGGAGAATTTATAGCAATAGTAGGCCCATCAGGGTCGGGAAAATCCACCTTGTTGCACCTCCTTGGCGGCCTAGACACGCCTTCCAGCGGTGAGATCATCGTGGACGGCAAAAAACTTTCACTGCTAAATGACAAAAAACTTTCAAAATATCGTAACCAAGAGGTGGGATTCATTTTTCAAGAGTTTCATCTTCACCCCTCGCTCAATCTGGTTGAAAACGTTGAAATTCCACTGTTTTTCTCAAAAATGAAAAAAAAGACAAAAACGCTTCTCAGAAAAAAAGCTGAAGATATCCTTGATTTAATGGGACTAAAAAATAGGCTTAAACATCGTCCCTCAGAAATTTCAGGAGGACAAAAACAGCGAGTCGCGATAGCAAGAGCCCTCATTAACAACCCCAAAATTATCCTTGCCGATGAACCAACCGGCAACCTTGATTCACAAACAGGGGAAAAAATCATTCACCTCCTAAAAAACATCCACAAAGAAAAAGGCACCACCATGCTCATAGTCACCCACGACCACGAAATCGCCAAACAGGCAGACAAGATCATAGAAATTAAAGATGGACACCTACTGCGACATGACCATTTTAACGCGTTCATAAGCAAAAGCCTCAACATAAAACATATTTCCGCGCTGACAAAAACCCCCCATACTTAATCATCCCTGATCACTAATCATGTTGCGCCACCTGGCCCTTAAAAACTTAGCAAGCCGTCCCTGGCAAACAATTCTAACCGCATCGGGCATCGCCATTGGCATCACGGCGCTTACCCTGATGCTATCATTAAGTGAAGGGTTGAAAAAAGCCGTCTTGCGAGACCTCAACACCAACGGCGCCATGACCCAATTAACCGTTCAGGAAAAACCCCGCGACACCGTCATGAGCATTTTCCCAATCGGCGAGCGAAACCTCATTGATCAGACCATCCTAAACAAAATCCGCCAGCTAGAACACGTTCAAGCTGTGTATCCCGAAATGATTTTCACCAAAGTCTCCTCATTAGAAATCAGCTGGCTCAACCAAAAACTTCAAACTGACGCCATGATTTTTGGCGTGCCATACGATTTCATCGCTGACGAATACAATGGATCCCGCGCGAGCTGGGAAAATAGCGCGCTCCCTTACCCCGCGCTGATCTCAACAAAAATCATGGACATCTACAACCTCACGATCGCCTCCGCCATTGGTTTACCAACACTATCCAAAAACAACCTGCGCTCAATTGACATCAAAATCCTACCGGGACAATCAACATTCTTCCCTAGTTCATCGCCCTCGGCAACTGCCATACCGGCGCGAATCACCGGCTTTTCAAGCAAAACATCGCTGGTCGGCATCACGGTGCCGCTTAACGCCGTCAGACAGATGAACACTGCTTACGATCCTCAATACACCGACCGCTTTATCCGCCTGTACGTGCAAATTGACAACGCGGCAAACATTGAAACGGTAAAAAGCAAAATCCGCCAAATGGGCCTAGACGCGATTTCCCCTCTTGCCGAAATTCAGACCATTTCGGCCAACATGACTATTTTGGAAATAGGACTGGGCATGGTGGGGCTAATTATCCTAATCGTGGCCGGACTGATGATCGCCAGCACTTTTCTTGCCGCTGTCAGAGAACGCAAAGACGAGATCGGACTTTTTCGGGCGCTGGGCGCCACAAAATCAGACATCATAAAAATTTTCCTTTATGAAGCGGCCATACTTGGACTAGGAGGAGGCGCGACAGGAATCCTCATTGCCATAATCACCGCCCTCAGCACAAATCAACTCATTCTTAATTTCATACCCGCGCTTTCCTTTAAACCAAATTCACTTTTTTCCTACAATCCAGCCATGTTTATGTTAATCCTAGTTTTCTCCGTAATATTAAGCATGCTTTTCGCTTTCATACCTGCAAAATTAGCCGCCCAACTAAACCCTTTGGAAGCGCTAACACGTGAATAGAAGTTCAGAAGATTAACAAGCGCCGCTAAAATCACCTCTAATTTTCATAATTTAAGTTTGACAAAACCTGAAAAATCAATAATCTAAACTCTGCTATCAGGCAAAGTTCATCTTTTTGGACTAAAGATTGTGTTGTGGAAAGGTAGCGACGCCCCGCCACAGCGGTACGCGCAAACAATGTTTCGCCGCGGGCGAAACACCCTAGCCAATTATCCCTTCACTTCCTTTTAAATATGGCCAATAAAAAAGCCGCCGCGGAAAAATCTTCAAAAATAAAGAAAGCGGCAAGATTAGGCGTGAACAAAAAAGTCTCACCTGCCGCGGCAAAGAACGCGAAAGCAATAGCGGTAAAGACAAAAAACAAGCATCTCACAAAAAAAGCTTCAACAAAGCGCACCATTCCCGTTAAAACAACAAAGGCCAAATCAACCAAGCCAATCAAACAGGCAAAAAAAGCGCGAATAACCTCGCCAGGCCACGGCACGACCTTAAAAGGCAAGACAAAAAAAACTGCCGGAAAAACCGCCAAACACGTTAACGCAACGTCCACTAAAAAAGAAACGCCAACCTCAGTCGTAAAAAAACAGGAACGACAAGATCAAGCGCTCAAAAATGAAAAGCGCAAACAGCACAAATCAGACAAAAAACTAACCTCTGAACAACAAGCGACAGCCTTGAAAAAAGCGCAGGAAAAAGTTGAAAAAGCAGTTGCCGACTACAAAGCTAACAGCAACATCGCGGAAGAAATCTCAAAACTCCTGCCCAAGGAAAATATCATCATGAAAGAAGCGAGTGGACGAAAGTTTTTCACGGAACGGCTTGACCAAGGAGTCATACTGCCCAATCTAATTGAAATACAAGTTGATTCATATCGCTGGTTCCTAGAAGATGGAATTCGCGAACTGCTTGATGAAATCAGCCCAATTCAAGATTTTTCCGGCAAAAAACTTGAACTGCACTTTTTGGAACATTCCATCGGAGAGCCTAAATACGATTTTGAGACCTGCAAACAGAAAAACCTCACTTACGAAGCGCCTCTTAAAGTCCACGTTCAACTCATCAACAAAGAATCTGGAGAAATCAAGGAGCAGGATGTTTTCCTTGGAGGCATCCCGCTTATGACCAACCGCGGAACATTTATCATCAACGGCATTGAAAGAGTCGTCGTGAGCCAGCTGGTTCGCTCACCAGGCGTTTTTTTCTCGCGTAATGCCTTGGCCATAGGCATGCACAACGCCAAAATCATCCCCAAACGCGGCGCGTGGCTTGAGATTGAAACAGATAAAAAAAACATTATCACGGTCAAAATAGACCGCAAACGCAAAATCCCAATCACCAGCCTACTGCGAGTCTTTGGATACGAAAGCGATCAACAAATCCTTGACCTTTTCAAAGACGTCACTAAGGACCCCCAACACGACTACATCTTCAACACTTTACAAAAAGACAGCGCCAAAACCGTTGACGAAGCATATCAAAGCATCTACCGCAAAATCCGCCCGGGAGATCTTGCCACTCCGGAAAACGCTAAATCTCTCATTCAATCAATGTTCTTTGACTACCGCAAATACGACATGGGGCCAGTTGCACGCTATAAACTCAACAAACGCTTCAAACTCAACACGCCAAACACCATTGAATACCATACTTTTCAAGTAGCGGACTTAGTGGAAATCCTCAAGCACTTAATAAAACTTAACAACGGAGAACTTCAGCCTGATGACATAGATCACCTTTCAAACCGCCGCGTCCGCGCGGTCGGAGAACTTGTTCAGAATAAATTTCGCGTTGGTCTTCTCCGCACCGACCGCATCGCCAAAGACCGCATGACCGTCATGGATCTTGAAACAGTCACCCCTACTCAACTAATTAACTCCAGACCAATCACGGCCGCCCTTCGTGAATTTTACGCCAGCTCACAACTGTCGCAATTCATGGACCAAACCAATCCTCTTGCCGAACTGGCACACAAACGCAGACTCTCCGCGATGGGACCGGGAGGCTTATCACGAGAACGAGCTTCATTTGACGTCCGCGACGTGCACCCATCCCACTATGGCAGGATTTGCCCTGTCTCAACTCCAGAAGGCCCAAACATTGGACTAGTCGTGCACCTTGCCACTTACGCACGCGTCAACAAATACGGATTTATAGAAACGCCATTCCGAGAAATCGCCCACACCTGCAAAAACAACGCCAAAGATCTGGAAGGCAGAACTTTAGGCGAAGACATTTTCAATCCTAAGACAAAAAAACTAATCGCGAAAAACGGCACTAAAATTGACGCCAAACTGGCCAAAGAAATAGCACAACTGGATCTTGAACAAATAACAGTCAGACCCTACATCACAACCAACATCCGTTATTACGACGCCGAAGAGGAACGCGGGCTAGTGATAGCCCAAGCAAACACGGAGCTAAACGAAAAAGGCGAAATCATTCCAACCCGTGTGTCAGCGCGTCTCAACGGAGAACCAAACGTGGTTAACGCCGAAGAAGTAACTCACATTGACGTTTCACCCAAACAAATCATTTCCGAAACTACTGCCCTAATCCCCTTCCTTGAACACGACGATAACACCCGCGCGTCAATGGGATCAAACATGCAACGTCAGGCGGTTTCCCTTCTCCAGCCAAAAGCACCCATCGTTGGAACAGGCATGGAAGAAATAGTAGCCAAAAGTTCCGGACAAGTCGTGCTGGCGGAAGACAACGGAACCGTGTCGTATGTTGACGCTAACCAAATCGTAATAATCTACGACAATGGACGTAAGGCCGTCTACAAACTTTACAATTATGAAAGATCCAACCAGGGCACTTGCATCCATCAACGCGCCCGTGTCAACAAAGACCAGCGCGTCCACCGCGGCGACGTTCTAGCCGACGGTGCCGCCACGGAAAACGGCGAAATCGCTTTGGGACGCAACCTTTTGGTGGCCTACTTATCATGGCAAGGCTTCAACTTTGAAGACGCCGTCATCGTCTCAGAAAGAGTCGTTAAAAATGGCATCTTTGATTCCGTCCACATAGAAACTTTCACCATTGATGTGCGCGACACCAAACTCGGACCAGAAATCATCACGCGTGACATTCCAAACGTTGGAGAAGCGCGCCTGAAAGACCTTGATGAAAACGGCATCGTGCGCATCGGCGCCACCGTGCATGAGGGCGACATTCTCGTCGGTAAAATTACGCCTAAGGGAGAAACAGAGCTTACCGCAGAAGAAAGACTTCTTCGCGCCATCTTCGGTGACAAAGCCCGCGACGTCAAAGATACTTCCCTGCGCCTGCCAGGAGGAGAAGGCGGAAAAGTCGTAGGCGTCCAAATTTTTTCACGCAAGAATGGAGATGAACTGCCTACTGGCGTCAATCAGCAAATTAAAGTTTCCGTCGCGCAAACCCGCAAAATCTCAATCGGCGATAAAGTCGCGGGGCGCCATGGCAACAAAGGTGTTATTTCCATCATTGTTCCAGATGAAGACATGCCATTTTTGCCGGATGGCACCCACGTTGACATCGTTCTCAACCCGCTTGGCGTGTCCAGTCGTATGAACATAGGACAAATCCTTGAAACTCACTTGGGCTGGGCGGCTGACAAAATGAACATCAAAGTGGCCACCCCAGCGCTTAACGGCATCACCACAAATCAAATCTCGGAAATGCTCGCGAAAGCAAATCTGCCAACCAGCGGCAAAATACAGCTATATGACGGGCTCACCGGTGAACCTTTTGATCGCGAAACGACCGTAGGCATCACCTATATCATGAAGTTAAGTCACTTGATTGAAGACAAGATTCACGCCCGATCCGTTGGCCCATACTCTTTGGTAACTCAACAGCCGCTGGGCGGAAAGGCTCAACATGGAGGACAACGCTTTGGCGAAATGGAAGTTTGGGCGCTCGAAGCCTACGGCGCAGCTCATACCCTACAAGAAATGCTTACAATTAAATCTGATGACGTCTATGGACGCGCCAAAGCTTATGAATCAATCGTCAAAGGAGAAGCAATTCGCAAACCCCGCACTCCGGAATCGTTCAACGTTTTGGTCAAAGAATTACAAAGCTTGGGGTTAAGCGTAAAACTCCTTGCCACAGAAAAAGCTCCTCTGTTGCATGAAGAAGATCAATATACCATTGAACAAGCCATCACTGAAGAAAGCTCTATCCTGAAAGAAAGTCCCGAAGAACAACAAGACATTGATCCTGAAGTGGAAAAAATCATTGACCACGAGATCGTTGAACCAGTCGCGTCAACAAGTGGAACCAAAGTCATTGACGCGGAAGAAGAGTCACTTGAAGAAAAAGCGGAAGAAGAATTGACTCCCGTTGAAATGCTGGAGGATGAACCTTCAGAAGAAGAACTCAAAGCCGAAGAAGAAAGACTGGAAACCGAAGAAAACTGATACAACTTAGCCATCAATCAACATGAGAAGCATCAATAAAGTTATCCTTATTGGAAATCTTACCCGCGATCCTGAACTGCGACAAACCCCTAACGGCCAGAACGTAGTCACCTTTGGACTGGCAACCAACCGCGAATGGGTTACGCGCGACGGCCGCAAACAAAGCCTGACCGAATACCATGACTTGGTTGCTTGGGCAAACCTGGCAGAAATCTGCGCAAAATACCTCAAAAAAGGCAAACTGGTTTACATAGAAGGTTATCTAAAAACCCGCAGTTGGGACACACCCGAAGGCATTCGTAAATTCAAAACGGAAATCGTTGTTCAAGATATGATAATGCTAGACAAGCGAACCGCCGAAGAAGGGGGCGAATACATACCACAGGATGAACATCAAAGCTTATCAGATGATCACAACGATAACGCTAATCACAACAACAGCTCCAACCACTCGGCAAAAAAAACGGCCGCCCCTCCTCAACCAGTCGCCCAAATAGCGCAAAATGACGCGCCCGCCCCAAGCAATGACAACTCAGCCAGATCAACAAATCATGAAGAGGTAGACATTGACCAGGACCTGGGACTTTAATTGATAATTTTTAATTAATTTATAATTATTTATTCCATGATTGGAGAACAGGAAAAACAAATAACCACCCTCGATAACTTTGACGCGATTTCAATATCCGTCGCTTCACCCGAGGAAATTCTCTCCTGGTCCCATGGAGAGGTCAAGAAACCAGAAACGATCAATTACCGCACGCAAAAGCCAGAACGGGATGGCCTATTCTGCGAAAGAATTTTTGGCCCCACCAAAAACTGGGAATGCTACTGTGGCAAATACAAGAGAGTGCGCTACAAAGGAGTAATTTGCGAAAAATGCGGAGTTGAAGTTACCCGCTCCAGTGTTCGCCGCGACCGCATGGCGCACATCAAACTGGCAGTGCCTGTTAGTCACATCTGGTTCCTGCGATCAACTCCAAGCCGCATCGGCTTGCTAATAGACCTGCCCATTAAAGCGATTGAACAAGTCATCTACTTTGCCGCTTACATTATCACCGAAGTGGATGAAAAATCCAAAGAAGACGCCAAAGTACAACTAATGTCGGAATACAAAACCATCAGGAAAAAACTTCAAGATGAAGCCGCGAAAAAAATTGCCGAACTAAAATCTAAAGCCAATCACAATGACTCCGAGCAAGAAAAACCAGTACTTCCTGAAACCATTGAAAAAGAATATGCGCAAAGACTGGAAGAACTTGATGAACAACACCGCGTTGCCAAAAACGAATTAGAATCTCTCAAAATTGGCAAGATTTTCTCCGAACTTGAATACCGCGACATGTCAATGAAATTCGGGCAAATCTTCAAAGCGGGCATAGGCGCCGAAGCAATTCGCCAAATTATCCAGAACATAGATCTGGACAAACTAATTGAAACTTTAGAAAAAGAGCTCAAGAAGGCATCTGGACAAAAACAAAAAAAGATCATCAAGAGAATCAAACTGGCGGGAAGCCTCAAAAAAGCAGGCATTAAACCCGAATGGATGATTATGACGGTGCTACCTGTAATCCCTCCAGATCTTCGCCCAATGGTCCAGCTGGACGGTGGCCGTTTTGCCGCATCCGATCTAAACGACCTCTACCGCCGCGTCATCAACCGCAACAACCGCCTCAAAAGACTAATGGCGATCGGCGCTCCTGAAGTAATCTGCCGCAACGAAAAACGCATGTTGCAAGAAGCAGTTGACACTCTTCTCAACAACAGCGCCCGCCAAGGTAAAACCGTCTTCAACAGCGGCGACAAGCGCAAACTGCGCTCGCTCTCAGACATGCTGAAAGGAAAACAAGGGCGCTTCCGCCAAAATCTCCTTGGCAAACGCGTGGATTATTCCGGACGCTCCGTAATCGTCGTTGGACCAAAACACAAACTTCACCAGTGCGGTCTGCCTAAAACCATGGCACTTGAACTTTTCAAACCATTCGTGATCGGCAAACTGATCCGCGACGGTTACGCGCACAACATCAAGAGCGCAGAGAAACTCATTCAAGCAGGCAAAAAAGAAGTTTGGGACATCTTGGAAGAAGTAACCAAGGGAAGATATGTTCTGCTCAACCGCGCTCCAACACTTCATCGCCTTGGCATCCAGGCTTTCCAACCAGTGCTGGTGGAAGGAAAAGCTATCCAGATTCATCCGCTGGTATGCGCCGCCTTCAACGCGGACTTTGATGGTGACCAGATGGCTGTACACGTGCCTCTCTCGCAACCAGCTCAAAAAGAAGCTGGCGAACTTATGATATCGTCACACAACCTCCTCAAACCGTCCGCGGGAGACCCCATTATCACGCCAACTCAAGACATGGTATTGGGCTGTTACTACCTTACAAAAATGACCAAAGGCAAGAAAGGTGAAGGCATGCGCTTCGCTGACATCAACGAAGCAATGATTGCTTACAGACTCGGACATGTTGACCTACAAGCCCCGATCATCGCGCGCGTAAAAGAAGAATTAAAAGAGACCACCGTCGGACGTCTCATCTTCAATAGCTTCCTTCCTGATGAAATCGGGTACAAAAACGAGACCATCGGTAAAAAGCAGTTAAGCGAACTCGTTTCGGATTGTTTCAATAAGTGCGGGACAAGAAGGACCGCCATAATGGCTGATGATTTAAAAAGAATTGGCTTCTTATTTGCCACTAAATCGGGACTTTCCATTGCCGCAAATGACATGGTAGTGCCAAAAAACAAGAGCGAAATCATTGAAGCGGCCTCCCAATCAGTAAAAAAAATCAACGACTTTTTCACCAAAGGACTGATCACCGATGATGAACGTTATAACCACACCATCAAAGTCTGGAGCCAGGCCAAATCAGACATCTCCAACGAAATGATTAAAAGCATTGACGATGAAAACGACCTTCACTACATGATTAATTCCGGCGCGCGCGGAAACTGGGGGCAGATCACGCAACTATGCGGCATCAAAGGACTTGTCGCCAACCCAGCTGGCCGAACGATTGAACTGCCAATCATATCAAACCTCAAAGAAGGATTTACCATTCTTGAATACTTCATCGCCACTCATGGAGGCCGCAAAGGAAAATCCGATACAGCCCTTAAAACCGCCGAAGCCGGATACCTAACACGCCGCCTTGTTGACGCGGTTCAGGACATCATCATCAAAGAAGTAGATTGTGGTTCAACCGCCAGCCATCTCATCACCCGCGAAGAGTCCCAAAGGATCGGCGAAAAATTTGAACACCGCATTTACGGACGCGTGCTCGCGGAAAATATCGCCGACCCAAAAACAGGAGAAATTATCGCGGAAAAAGATTCAGAAATAGACAAAGAGATTATCCAACAAATTAATCACGCCAAAGTCAACAAAGTTCACGTCCGCTCAGTCATGACCTGCCAGACCAAAGGAGGCATTTGCGTCAAATGCTATGGAAAAGACCTTGGAACCAACAATACCGTGGACATAGGAACAGCGGTTGGAATCATTGCCGCGCAAAGCATCGGAGAACCCGGCACTCAGCTAACGATGAGAACTTTCCACATGGGTGGAGTCGCCGGCGAAGGAGACATCACCCAAGGTCTTACCCGTGTTGAAGAACTTTTTGAAGCAAGAACACCCAAAAATCCAGCTATCCTTAGCGAAATTGACGGCATTGTTAAAATCAGTCGCAAAGGCGGAACCACGGAAATCACAGTCACTTCCGAAAGCCCAATTGAAAAAACATACACACTCCAAAGCGATTTCAAAGCAAGCGTTAAAGTAGGAGATAAAGTAAAAGCAAAAGACATAATCGCGAAAAGCATCAACAAAAACGTTTTACGATGCGAAGAGCAAGGCACGGTCACGGCAATCAACTACGACAAAGTAGTAATACTGACCGACGGCAACGTGGAAAAAAGCTACAAAGTTCCCTTTGGCAGGACACTCAAAGTTACCAACCGCCAAAAGGTTAAGAAAGGCGACGCCTTAACATCTGGACACTACAATCTGCGCGAACTGATGAACCTCACCGACCTTTACACTGTTCAAAAATACATCATGACCGAAGTGCAAAGCATCTACGCTTCCCAAGGTCAGAGCATCAATGATAAACACATTGAAATCATCGCAAGACAGATGCTTTCCAAAGTACGTGTGCTAGAATCAGGCGATACTGACTTTTTGCCGGGAGAACTGGTTGACATCATGTCCTTTGAAACCGTCAACAAAGAAATGGCAGAAAAAGGTAAAAAATTAGCCAGAGCAGATCGCCTCTTGCTTGGACTGACCCGCGTGAGCCTCTGCACTGATTCGTGGCTATCCGCCGCAAGCTTTCAGGAAACAATCCGCGTTCTTGTTGAAGCCGCCACAACCAACCGCGTAGACCATTTGGAAGGACTTAAAGAAAACGTTATCATCGGCAAACTGATCCCAGCAGGAGAAACTTATCGCAAACGTCATCCCGAGCTTGTCAGTTTAAGAAATAAACTGCAAAGCAAGAATAGCAAAATAACTCAACCGGAAGACATCCTAGCTACGGAAACAGAAGAAGAAAAAACCTACGCAATCATTTAAGGCTTGCAATATGCAATTTCCTTATGTAAATTATGCTCCGCGACCATGCCACAGGCGAACATAGTAAGTTAGCCTACAAAGAAACATTCGGTGCCAAATGTTCACAAAACACTGGGCACAATATACCAACCATTTAACTTAAAAACCGTGCCAACAATCAACCAATTGGTCAGAAAAGCAAGAAAAAACAAAACCAAGAAAAGCAAATCACCCGCTCTACTTACAACATTTAACACGCTTAAAAACATCCCGGTTAATCTGCCCAGTCCGCAAAAACGCGGGGTCTGTCTTAAAGTTACGACCATGACACCAAAAAAACCGAACTCAGCCTTGCGCAAAATAGCGAGAGTTCGTTTGACCAATGGCATTGAAGTTACCGCGTACATACCCGGAGAAGGGCACAACCTGCAAGAACACAGCGTAGTCATGTTACGCGGAGGAAGAGTGAAGGATCTTCCGGGTGTGCGTTATCACATTATACGCGGCAAACTTGACACACAAGGCGTGCAAAACCGCAAACAAGGCCGATCCCTTTATGGAGCGAAAAGACCAAAGAAAACGGCAGCCTAATCGTACAATCAGCCGGAGTTCGGTGTTCCTGGAACACCGAGCACCATATACCAACCCTTAATCTAAAAAACCGTGCCACAGAAAAGATGCTTATACATTCCAGAAAACTCTAATCCACTTCAGGAAAAATTCATCAATTACATCATGAAAAGAGGCAAGAAAAATATTGCCAGAAAAATCTTCAAAGATATGATGAAAGTTATTGCCGAAAAAGAGAAACAACCTGAAAAAATATTTGAAAAAGCCGTAGAAATGGTGAGACCAAATCTGGAAGTTAGAGCTAAACGGATTGGTGGAGCAGTCTACCAAATACCGGTGGAAGTAAAACCCGAACGACAAACCATGCTTGCCTTTCGCTGGATCCTAACCGGCGCAAGAAGCAAAAAAGGCGCGCCAATAGCAAAAAGACTCGCTGAAGAACTGTTAGCCGCGTCCAGAGGTGAAGGTAGCGCCATCAAGAAAAAAGACGACACCGTTAAGATGGCTCAAGCAAACAAGGCTTTCGCCCATTTTGCCAAGTACTAAAACTCTCATTACACTCGCCATCATAACACAAAAGCCCCCTTTCTTGTTGCCTGCCCGGGCGCAATTACACTCGTTAAAATCATAACTCACAAAAGCTGGTATAATAACAGCTGATTTTTATTACTAAAATATTCAATACCAATAAACCAAACTCATGAATAAAACCGATGTTCAAATCGCCTCCAAAGAAAAAACATACTTCAGTGTGCCAAAAGAAATCTTTTGGATGGGAATAGTAAGTTTTCTCACCGACATCAGCTCAGAAATGATTTTTTCCGTACTGACAGTCTTCCTAACCGTCTTTCTAGGAGCGTCCAGCGCACTTCTCGGTCTGATGGAAGGACTTGCCGACTTTGCGGCCTCTTCACTTGATTATGTTTCAGGCTACTTATCGGACAAAACCAGAAAAAGGAAGCTTTTTGCCGTTTTCGGTTACGCGTTTTCAACCGTAGCCAAAATTCTACTGATATTTTCCAATTCCGTGGCAAACGTTATATCTTTCCGCGTCATAGAAAGACTAGGAAAATCCATCCGCGGAGCACCCCGTGACGCCCTGATCGCTTCAATCGCCAAAGAAGATAAATTGGGCTTCTCGTTCGGTTTTCATAAGATGCTGGACAAAGCTGGCGCGATCCTAGGACCGATTGTGGCTTATTTCATTCTTGCCTATCTTGGGCAAACAGCATCCACCTATAATCTCCTCTTCTGGATTGCCCTAATCCCAGCCATATTGTCAGTCCTGGTCTTACAATTCGCAGTCAAAGAAAAACCAAGCGCTACTCCTCCCAAACCCAGAAAGTTTTTTTCGGTCTACAAAGAAACCAGCCCCGAATTCAGAAAATACCTGCGAGCCGCTGGAATCTTTTCGCTCGGCTACTTTAGCTTTGCCTTTCTCCTTTTAAAGGCATACACGGTAGGTTTTAGCATCGCTGACGTAACTCTACTTTACGCCATCTTCAATGTCGCCTTTGTCCTGATTTCAATCCCAATGGGAAAACTCGGCGATAAAATTGGCAGAGACAAAACCATCATCATTGAATATGTCCTCTACGCCCTAATGTGCGCCGGATTCATGCTAGCAGCATCCAAGCTCGCGGTCATCGCCCTTTTCCTACTTTACGGCATATTTTATGCGATTGACGAAGGCCAATCCAAGGCATACATCAGCGGAATTACCACCGAAGATCATCGTGCCAGCGCAATCGGCCTCTACAACTTTATCACGGGCCTCATTTATCTGCCCGCTTCCCTAATCGCGGGAATTCTCTGGAACACATATTCACCCGCGGCAACCTTCGGTTTTGCTGGAATCATAGCGCTGATAAGTTTAGGCGTTTTTATTTTTCCATTACGAAAACACTAAAACACTCACTGATTAAGCCGCATCAAACAAATCATCTGCCAACACCCAAAACCTAATCCGCTTTTTAAATTATAAACATCACCGTAAGCCTGCTGATTGCCATAATGATTGCCGTCAGCACAGCAATCAGCTCTGTTATTTTGATCATCCCGCCAGAACCCACAAAATCCGCTAACACCACACACTTCACACCTGCAAGTCATCACGACCGCCATAAAACGTACCGCGCAAAGACGAACTAAAAGAAATCAAACTAACTGCCTAATTAACATTTATTCAAATCACAGCCATCTTGAAATTAACCCCAGACAATACCACATCCATTTCAGTCCCGCCAGCTTGATTGCGAAAGATCGCTTGTAACCGCTAAACCAAACAATGCCACCCCTATTTAAGCCAAATCAACAATTAACATTGCGCCAACAACTACCATCATCAAACCACCCGTCAAAATAATTCACACGCACCATAAAAAATAGTTTATAGACACCAATCAATGCTCAAAGCTATTCTTATTGATTGCATCAAGCCCTCCATTACAGCCGAAGAAGCCGCCTACCGACTGGATGAAGCCGAAAACCTCATCAAAACTTACGGCGGAGTCGTTTTAGTAAAAAAAATTCAAAAACGTCTTATACCAACCTACAAAACCTTTATCGGCTCGGGCAAAATTGAAGAACTAATCAACATCGGAAACACCCTAAGCGCCAATATCTTGATTATCAACAACGAACTCAAACCAACCCAAACCTACAACTTGAGCGAAATCTTTCGCCCCCATGGCATCGCCGTCTGGGACAGAATTGATCTAATATTAAAGATCTTCCAAAAACACGCCGCCACCCGGGAAGCTCGACTTGAAATAGAACTAGCAGCCATCAAACACATGGGACCACGCATATTTGGCATGGGCATGCAGTTATCACGACAAGGCGGAGGCATCGGCACAAAAGGTGTCGGAGAAACAAACATTGAATTCATGAAACGACATCTGGCTAAACTTGAATTCCGAATTTTGAAAGAGCTAGCGGAGTGCAAACGAGTTCGTAAACTGCACCGCGCCTCACGCAGGCGCCAGCGGTTCAAGACCGTCGGCATCATCGGCTACACCAACGCCGGCAAGTCCAGCCTCTTGAACGCGCTCACTAAAAAAGGCGCGTATGTCGCCGACAAACTCTTCGCAACCTTAGACACACGCGTCGGCAAGATGTTTCTCAAAGCAGACCAATATCCAGCCGAAACTGGACATAGCGCCAAAAATCGCGACACAATACCAACTTATTCCCCCATAACAAACAAACCCAATTCCAACCCACCGCTCAAAACGCCCCCACAATCCAAAGTTGCCCCACAGCTCAAAGCTACCCCACCACCGCTTGAAATCCTAATCTCCGACACCATCGGTTTCATCCAAGATCTTCCACCCACCCTCATCAAATCATTCCGCTCAACTTTAGAAGAAACTGTGGAAGCAGACATTCTCCTCCACGTCATTGACATTGCTGATCCAAAAATGGACCGCAAGATTAAAGTAGTGAACGAAATCCTTGGCCAAATTGACTCATTCAGAAAACCATGTATCTACGTCTTCAACAAAACCGACTTGCTCCCACAAAAAATCATGGATCCCATCAAGAAAAATCTGCGGAAAATTTATAATAATTTTACTCCCTGCTTTGTTTCCACCTACAACGGTGACGGGCTTGCGACACTCAAACAAGAAATTTCACGGCGACTGCTAATATCGTAAAACGCTTCTTCAAAAAAACAAGGTTCTGATCATAGCCTTGCCCTCAATTGACACCGCCCTTCTTAAAAAAATGCCCTGCTACAACCATAAACTATCATAAAGTCCCGCGTCTCAACTTTCTTTTACTTGCCACGCGACTTAGTTAATCCCACCAGTTAGCAAAACAGCCCCAAGCTAATAACGCCTACTCAATCAAATCACAAAGTATCACAACAGCTCTTAATGCCGCTTGATCAATGCCACTTCTAATCGGAGTATTCTCCAACAACATCAAGCCGCCGTGATAGTAAGATTTATCAATACCACTTGCTAATTCATCGTTCTCCAGCAGATTTTACGTAAACCACGGCAAGGATGACAACACAAAATAAAACAGCGCGTCTTTAAAAATAAACCTAAAGCTTCAACTCTCGCGCATCCGCAAGCACCTGCGCGGCATGTTCAGCCGGTTTCACCTTTTTATAATGCTTCACTATCATTCCTTGCCTGTCAATCAAAAAAGACTCACGCGCGGTTCCCATAAAACTCCTGCCCAGAAAAGATTTCTTTTTCCAAACTCCGTAAGCAGAAACAACTTTCTTTTCAACATCAGCTAATAACGGGAAATTCAAACCATATTTTGCCTTAAACTTCTTATGCGACGCGACACTATCCGTGCTCACCCCAAGCACTTCAACACCAGCGGCCTTTAAATCATTCATACGATCCCTTATGCATTTAGCTTCCGTCGTGCATCCCGGAGTCATATCTTTTGGATAAAAATACAACAATACCACTTTACCCCTATAATCAGACAATTTTCTCTCAACCCCCGCCTCGTCAAGCAGTGAAAAATCTGGAGCTTCTTTAAGCATATTATCTTGACTTATGTTAAGCAGAAAATATAATACCATAGCTTGCGCCGTACGAAAAGTTTCGCACGGCATAGCGATAAATATAAGTTTTTGCCCCGCAAAAACACCATAATCACCAATTATTATTTACTAATCTCTAATTATCCCATTCCATGGCACAGGAAGACCTAAGCAAACTGCGTAATTTCGGCATCATCGCCCACATCGACGCTGGCAAGACAACTACTACGGAACGCATACTTTTTTACACTGGTAAAAATTACAAAATAGGAGAAGTGCATGAAGGTGCCGCGACCATGGACTGGATGGAACAAGAAAGAGAACGCGGGATCACTATTACCTCGGCCGCCACGACCTGTTACTGGAAAGAATGCCGCTACAACATTATTGATACCCCCGGACACGTTGATTTTACAGCGGAAGTAGAACGCTCATTGCGCGTGCTGGATGGTGGTGTGGTGGTCTTTGACGGATCACAAGGAGTAGAACCTCAATCCGAGACTGTCTGGCGGCAAGCAGATAAATACGCCGTCCCTCGCCTTGCCTTCATCAACAAAATGGATAAACTCGGCGCCGATTTTTACATGAGCCTGCAATCCATCCATGAACGTCTTTCACCCAACGCTGTCGCGATCCAAATCCCAATCGGCTTTGAAAACAGCTTCAGAGGAATAATAGATGTTATCCAAAAAAAAGCCTTCACTTTTGAAGGCAAACACGGAGAAATCATCAAAGAAATTCCAATACCAGACGACCTTAAAGACCAAGTGGAAGAATATTTCAAAATACTTAGTGAAAAGATCGCCGAAAACGATGACACTCTTATTGACAAATTCCTAAACGGACAAGAACTAACCATTGATGAAATCAAAACCAGCCTGCGCAAATTAGTTATTGCCAATAAACTTTATCCAGTTTTAGCAGGCAGCGCGCTTGCCAACATGGGCGTCCAGCTAATGCTTGACGCTGTCAATGACTACCTCCCAAGCCCTCTTGATATTGGTAGCGTCAAAGGAACCAACCCCGACACTGGGGCTCCAGAAGAACGAAAGATGCTTGATGAAGAACCCTTTTCCGCGCTTGTATTCAAAATCGCCACCGATCCATTTGTTGGCAAACTTGCTTATTTCCGAGTTTATAGCGGAAAACTAAACGCCGGCAGTTACGTCTTCAATACCTCCAGCGGCAATAAAGAACGCATCAGCCGCTTATTGCAAATGCACGCAAACCATCGCGAAGAAATTAAAGAAGTACGCGCTGGAGACATTGCCGCCACAGTAGGATTAAGAGACACTTTCACCGGCCACACGCTATGTGATGAGAACAAACCAATTGTCCTTGAAACAATTACCTTTCCCGAACCAGTCATCCAAATCGCCATTGAACCAAAAACCAAGGCCGATCAGGAAAAAATGGGCATTGCTCTTCAAAAACTGGCAGAAGAAGACCCAACCTTCCAAATCAAGACCAACTCAGAAACAGGCCAAACGCTCATCGCCGGTATGGGCGAACTTCATTTGGATATCATCGTGGACCGTATGCGTAGAGAATTTAAAGTTGAAGCCAACGTCGGCCGCCCGCAAGTCGCCTACCGCGAAACCATCCAAAGCGAAGCTAAAGCGGAAGAAAAATACGCCAAGCAATCAGGCGGTCGTGGACAATATGGTCACGTGCTTATTAGAATCAGGCCTTCCGAGCCCGGCAAAGGCTACGAATTCATCAACAAGATTGTCGGAGGGAAAATCCCCAAGGAATTTATTCCAGCCGTTGACAAAGGCATCAAAGAAGCTCTCAGCCGTGGCATACTCGCTGGTTATCCCGTAGTAGACGTCCAAGTTGAACTCTACGACGGTTCTTACCACGATGTGGACTCATCAGAACTGGCGTTCAAAATCGCTGGTTCTCTTGCCTTCCAGAAAGCGGCAAAAGCTGCCAATCCTGTCCTGCTTGAACCAATCATGAAAGTGGAAGTAAGCACGCCCGAACAGTTCTTTGGTGACGTGATGGGAAACCTAAGCTCAAAACGCGGCCAAATCTACGAGACATTTAACCGCGGAATGGCCAAAATTATCCATGCCTACGTACCGCTAGCAGAAATGTTTGGTTATGCCACTGACCTGCGCTCCATAAGCCAAGGACGCGCCGGATTCAACATGGAATTTGAAAAATACGAAAAAGTACCAAACAATATTGCGGAAAAAATCATCGCCGAACGCGGCACCGGCACAACTAGAAACAAATAAAATCCCTTCATACATTTATTGCTATCAACACCCTTATTATTGTTGCCTCTGAAGAAGAAAGATTTACCCACAAAAAAACGACAACAGCTTTCCTGTAAACGCAATTTCTTTTTGTTTTAAAAAAACTGGGGGCACCACCACTTACCTAGAAGCAGTGTTTTTACGGAGTGTTTTTTGCGGAAAGTTTATTATGACGACCACCATTTAAGCCACGCCGCAAGCAGTTTTTATTCTGCCCCGTTCAAAGAAGCAGCATGTCTTACGCTGATAGCGTAGAAGAATGGACAACTTCAAACCTTGACTACGCCAAAAACGGCATGATTAAAGTTTTGAAATAAATATGTTATCCCAACTCACTCGTCCTCCCTTATAACACTTTTACGACATTTCTTGGTTTTGAAGTCAACAATGGCGAATACAAAGTCATGGGCATGGCATCATACGGCAAACCAATCTACAAAGATTTAATATATCACCATCTTATTAAATTTAAAGAAGATGAAGGAACCGTATTAGCGCCATGCATGTACACCCTCTTTTAAATTCATAAAAAAATGCAAAATTCACTTGCATTGGTTATTTATTTCATATAACATCTTTTCGCATTTGCCAAAATGCAAGTCAATAAAGCACAAAAAATCAATTTTAAAAATCAATTCATAATTCTTAATTTTTAATTAAATATGGCGGACGTATTCAATCGCAACAAAGTGCACGTAAATGTCGGCACCATTGGTCACGTTGACCACGGCAAAACGACTTTGACAGCCGCAATAACAATGTATTGCGCGCAAAAAGGTCTAGCAAAGGCAAAAAGATACGATGAGATCGATAACGCTCCAGAAGAAAAGGCGCGCGGTATTACCATTGCAACTTCCCATCAGGAATACGAAACCGATAAACGCCATTACGCCCATGTTGATTGTCCGGGACACGCCGACTATATCAAAAACATGATTACTGGTGCCGCCCAGATGGATGGCGCGATCCTTGTTGTTTCCGCCGCTGATGGTCCCATGCCTCAGACTCGCGAGCACATCCTCCTGGCCCGCCAGGTAAACGTCCCATACATCGTCGTCTTCATGAACAAGATGGACATAGCTGATCCTGAAATTGCCGAACTCTCCGAAATTGAAGTGCGCGAACTACTAAAAAAATACGGATTTGATGGAGACAAGGTTCCTGTAATTCGCGGATCAGCCCTTAAAGCCATGGAACATCCCGAAGACGCGGAAGCGACAAAATGCATTCAAGAACTCCTTGACGCGCTTGACGCCTACATTCCTGATCCAGTGCGCGAATTAGACAAGCCGTTTTTGATGGCTGTTGAGGACGTGTTCTCCATTAAGGGGCGCGGTACGGTAGCGACTGGCCGCATTGAGCAAGGTACCGTCAAGGTTAATGATGAAGTAGAAATTGTTGGTATTTTACCGACTAGAAAGGTCGTCGTTACTGGAGTGGAAATGTTCAAGAAAATTTTGGATCAAGGACAGGCTGGGGACAATGTGGGACTTCTATTGCGCGGAGTTGAGCGCGATGAGGTTGTGCGCGGACAAGTCATCTGCAAAACCGGCACCATCAAGCCATATTCCAAGTTTGAAGGAGAAGTTTATGTTCTCACCAAAGAAGAAGGCGGGCGCCATACTCCCTTCTTTAAAGGATACAAACCTCAGTTCTATATCCGCACTACGGATGTAACAGGCGCGGTTGAACTTCCTGCTGGAGTAGAAATGGTTATGCCTGGCGACAACGTTAAGATGACTGTAACACTACAGTCTCCGATCGCCCTTGACCAAGGCACGCGCTTCGCCATCCGTGAAGGAGGGCGCACGGTAGGTTCAGGCGTTATTACAAAGATTCTTGACTAATCAACGCGATGTCTGCAAAGCAAAAAATACGCATCAAGATTCAGGCGTACGACCACAAGATTATTGATGATTCCGCTAGGCTCATCATAGAAACAGCCGAGAGAACAGGAGCAATTGTAGCAGGACCAATTCCTCTTCCCACAAAAATAGAAAAGTTTACGGTCAATAAATCAACTTTTGTACACAAAAACGCCCGTGACCAGTACGAAATGCGAACCCACAAGAGACTTATTGATATCACCGAAAGTACGCCTAAAACCGTTGATTCACTGACAAATCTAAGCCTGCCGGCAGGCGTTGACATCGAGATTAAGATGTTATCGCAAGCCTAAGAGCATCGCACCTCAAAAGGCCTCAAAAGCAAAGTAGCGCGCTGAAAGTCGGCATGAGCGGCATGAAACAATAGCAACACTATATAAAACCAACTAAACAACAAGAAACTAAGTTATTTCGGGAATTGCGGGCAGATCGCGCGCCGCGCGGTCTATTATCCACCTCTGACGGATATTAAGTCTTCATTCCCTGGCCACAAAAGGCCATAACCTCTGGAACCTATGCAAGGAATATTGGGCAAAAAATTAGGCATGACTCGCATCATTCAAGATGATGGCCGCGTGATCCCGATTACAGTCGTTGAGTGTGAACCAAACATTGTCACTCAAATCAAGACTGCTGAAAAAGACGGATATCCGGCGATAGTCCTGGGATTTATGCAGTTAGCTAAACCAACAAAGACAAAAAAATTTAAAATGTTACGCGAATTCAAAATTAAGGAAGGAGATGAATTTAAAAAAGGCGACAGAATAACCGTAGATATTTTTTCAGAGGGAGACAAGGTCGCCATTACGGGAAATTCAAAGGGAAAAGGATTTCAGGGCGTCATGAAACGACACAATATGGCGGGTGGACCAAAGAGCCATGGGTCCCATTTCAAAAGAGAGCCCGGATCAGTTGGTGCGCGCGCGAAACCAGGAAGAATTCATCGCGGCAAGCGCATGGCCGGACACATGGGCAATGAGACCATTACCTTGAAATCATCAATCGCATATCTTGACAAAACAAAGAACATCCTCGGTATCAGAGGACCTCTGCCTGGTAGCATAAACTCATTACTAACCATTAAGAAATTATCCTGATGTTAAAGGTTGACTTATACAATCAGAAAGGTGAAAAGAAAGGCGAAATTCAAGTTTCAGAAGAAATTTTTGGACGCAAATTTAATCAAGACCTTGTTCACCAAGCTCTAGTAAGACAGCAAGCCAATGCCCGTCTAGGTATGATTGCGCATACCAAAACCAAAGGAGAAGTCTCAGGAACAGGCAAAAAACCATTCCGTCAAAAAGGAACAGGCCATGCTCGGCAAGGGTCCCTACGCAACCCCCATCAAATACACGGAGGCGTAGCGTTTGGGCCACGCAACAATCGCAACTATCACCAAATGATGCCAAAAAAGCAACGCCGCGCCGCTTTGTTCTGCGCTCTGTCCGCCAAAATGAAATCGGGAAAAATCATTGCCTTAGATCAATTCAAAACTGACACCATTAAAACAAAATCATTTGTAGAGATGTTACATAAGCTACCTATTGATACTGACGTTCTAATTGTAACACCAAACAAAGACGACAAACTCATAAAGTCAGGCAGAAACCTTCCTTTTGTAAAGATGATCCAGGTCAATTATCTTAATATAGCTGACCTGCAGAAATACGACCACCTGCTCTTTCTTGAAGAAGCGCTTAAAAAATGTGAAAGTATATTTTTAAAAAAAGCCTCTCAGACCGTTAAGAAATAACAAATATGAAAGCAACGCAAACCATTATCAGTCCAATAATCACCGAAAAAGCAACCGTTTTGGCCGAAAAAATGACATACCTGTTTTATGTTAATCCAAAGGCAACCAAGATTGACGTCAAAAACGCCATCAAAGAACTTTATGGACAAGATGTCTTAAAAGTAAGAAGCATCATTTCTCCGCCAAAAACCAAGCAGGTAAAAAGATCTATCGTCAACAAAAGACCTGAATTAAAAAAAGTGATGATAATCCTAAAAGGAAAGAAAAAACTGGATGTTACCAAGATATCAAAAGAAGCAAAAAAATAAGAGATTGATTTTGGTTCACGGCGTCTAACGCACTTGAACAACCCATAACAAACAATAACTAAACTATACAGTGCCAATTAAAGTTTACAAACCGACAACAGCGGGACGCCGACAGATGAGCGGCAATACTTTTGAAGAACTTACCAAATTTGAACCTGAAAAAAACCTAGTGAAAGGACGCAAAAAAATGTCCGGACGCAACAGTCAAGGTAAGCTTACAGTTCGTCATAAAGGAGGCGGCCATAAACAGTTGTACAGGCTGGTTGATTTCAAGCAAACAGACAAACTCAATATCCCAGGCGTAGTTTCAGCCATAGAATACGATCCTAACCGAACTTGTTATATCATGCTCGTCACTTACAATGACGGCGAAAAAAGATACCATCTCGCTCCGGATCAAATCAAAAAAGGAGCAAAGATTGTGACAAAAGAAAAAGCCAAAATTAAAGTCGGTAATCGTCTTGCTCTCAAAAATATCCCCGTGGGCTACGCGATACACAACATTGAACTGACCAAAGGCCGCGGCGGACAAATAGTCAGAAGCGCTGGCTCCAAAGCCTTCATTGTTGCGATTGAGGATGTTTACGCGCAAGTACAAATGCCATCCGGAGAAGTTCGTTTGATTGACAAAAATTGCTACGCGACAATTGGAGCAGTCAGCAACCCGGACCACAGCAATATTTCAATAGGCAAAGCAGGAAGAAATCGCTGGAAAGGCATACGCCCTACAGTTAGAGGTAAAGCTATGAATCCAATTGATCATCCGCACGGCGGAGGCGAAGGGAATCAACCAATCGGTCTTCCTCAACCAAGAACGCCATGGGGGATGCCTGCTCTAGGCTTCAAAACACGTAAACGCAAATATAGCGACCGCATGATAATCAAAGATAGAAGATTGAAGATTCACGGCAAATAATTATCAGAATTAGCATTTGATGTTGTTACGACATCGTCAAAAGCACTTCAGATTAACAACTAAAATCTAAAGCACACACAATGTCAAGAAGCAGTAAAAAAGGGCCATATATCGATCCCAAACTGATGAAAAAAATCACAAACATGAACGCGTCCGGGCAGAAAAAAATCATAAAAACTTGGGCAAGAGATAGTGTTATTCCTCCGGAATACGTCGGCCATACCTTTGCGGTTCATAACGGCAAGCAACATATACCGGTATTTATTACGGAAAATATGGTCGGCCACAAGCTGGGAGAATTCGCCCACACGCGCAAGTTTAAGGGGCATGGCGGGAAGCTTGCCAAAGAAACAGGAACAGATAAAGTTGCGGTACAAGCCAACACTGGAACAGTTGCGGCAAAAGCAGCGGTAAAATAATAATTAAGCATCATGAAAGCATCAGCAAAACAACTCAGAATTACTCCACGCAAACTTAACCTGATCGCCAAAATGATTAGGAACAGGGACGCCGAAGAAGCCATGGACATTTTACGCTTCACACCTAAGAAAGGAGCTAAAATACTTTACAAAGTACTTAAAAGCGCCATTGCCAACGCCGAAAACAATTTCAAACAGGAAAGAAATCTTCTTTACATAAAAGAAGCCGTCGTCAACAAAGGCATAACTTTAAAGCGGAGCGTGCCAATTTCAAAGGGGCGCGTACACCCGATACTAAAAAGAAACGCCCACGTCCGTATCACGGTCGGCATAAAAGAAGAAACAGAAAATAAGGCTACAAAAGCGGCCAAGAACACAAACCAATCCTCCTCCGCTGTCCAAGAAGCCACAAGAAAATCTACCGAAAAACCGGCGCAATCTCGCAAAGTGACCAAAGCCAATTCAAGCAAAATTAAAAAAGTTAAAGCATAATCAATAATTTTTTATGGGACAAAAAGTCAATCCAAACATTCTGCGCATAGGAATAATTAGGAGCTGGAACTCAAAATGGTACGCCGACAAAAGAACTTACAGCAAATTACTGTTGCAAGATTTAGAGATCCAAAAAATCATTGAAAAAAAACTAGCTGACGCGTCAATTTCAAAAATAGAAATTCACAGAACGGCGAACAGAGTAATTGTTACAATCCACAGCGCTAAACCCGGCCTGATTATTGGACGACAAGGCGCCGGAATTGAAGCTCTTAAAGATGAACTTGAAAAAAAATTCCGCGAAGAATTCAACCTTAGCATCAAAGAAATTCAAAGACCAATGCTAGATGCTCGCCTTTTAGCTGATTCCGTGGCAAAACAAATTGAAAAAAGAGTCGCTTATAGAAGAGCCGCGAAAATGGCCGTTGACAAAGCAATGGAAGCCGGAGCAATTGGAGTAAAAGTGCTTTGTTCGGGCAGACTTAACGGCGTGGAAATTTCAAGAAGCGAATTCTTCGCCAAAGGGAAAATACCACTTCACACCTTGCGCGCCGACATTGATTATGCAATGGTACATGCCAAAACAACTTACGGTACAATCGGGGTCAAAGTTTGGATCTACCGGGGAGATATTTTTAAAAAGAAAAATGAAGTTAAGATAACTCAAGAAACATATTCATCCTAATTTCACAACATGAACGGACCAAAAAAGACCAAATATAGGAAATCTCAAAGATTAAGAGGGTCGCAGGGAGGAATAGCCAGCCGTGGTGCCCAACTAGCTTTTGGATCTTATGGCTTAAAAGCCATAGAGGGGAGCGAAATAAGCGCACGTCAGATTGAAGCGGCACGCCGCGCTCTGACGCACTTTATCAAACGCGGCGGTAAAGTATGGATCAGGATTTTCCCTCATAAGCCAATTACTCAAAAAGCCGCTGAAGTTCCAATGGGTAGTGGCAAAGGTACAATAGACAGATACGTGGCCACGGTAAAAGCGGGCACTGTGATCTTTGAGATAGATGGCGTAGATCTCGCTTCAGCAAAGGAAGCAATGAGACTGGCTGGACATAAACTTCCCGTCAAGTGCAAATTTATCAATTCGAGCAACTTAATCTAATAAAATGCTGACCAAACAAGAAATAAGACAACTACAAGAAAAAGAAATTAAGGAGGAACTAGATAAACTATCTAGAGAACTTGCAAAAGCAAAGATAGAACACGCGAGCAGAACTTTGAAAGAAACGCACAAACTTAGAGCTCTAAAAAAACAAATTGCCAGAATCAAAACTATTCAGCATGAGAGCAAAAAAGAGCAGATGAAAAACTTTAAAGCAAATTAATCATAATAACCTAATACCTCAGCATGAGAATCAAAAAAGGAACTGTCACCAGCGACAAGATGGATAAAACCATCGTGGTAACCGTCCACAGCTATAAAACTCATCCAAAGTACAAGAAAAGATATCGCGTCTCAAAAAAATATTACGTTGATGATCCAAATAATACTTTTAAAACTGGCGAAGAAGTAACAATTTACGAAACAAGACCACTCTCAAAACTTAAGAGATGGACAGTAGAACAACCAAAAAACATTGCCCCCAAGAATTAAATACGCATCAATAACATTATACTAAACAATCAACCATGATACAGTTACGAACAATGCTGAAAATCGCGGACAATAGTGGCGCAAAACTTGCTCAATGCGTTAAAGTGCTCGGAGGAACAAGAAAACGCTATGCTGGTCTCGGGGATATCGTAATCGTCACAATCAAGCAAGCCGCCCCCAGAGGAACAGTTAAAGCTCATTCGGTTGAAAGAGGAGTCGTTGTCAGAGCCAAAAAAGAACATAAACGACGAGACGGTAGTTACATCAGGTTTGATGAAAACGCAATTGTCATCATCGGCAAAGACGACCAACCTAAAGGAACACGTGTTTTCGGACCAATAGCTCGCGAATTACGCGAAAAAGGATTCCAGAAGATTATCAGTCTGGCACCAGAAGTAGTCTAATAATCACAATAATCAAGATGAAACTCAAATTAAATGACAAAGTCCTGGTAATAGCAGGAAAGGATAAGGGAAAAGTTGGCAAAATTATCAGAGTCATCCCCAAATATAATCGTGTCGTTATTGAAAAGGTCAACGTCAGAACCAAACACATCAAAAAAACGAATCAACAACCCGGTCAGAAAATTAGATTTGAAGCACCCATAGATGCCTCCAATGTCATGATTCTAGATCCAACTTTGCACAAACCGACAAGAATTGGTTACAAAAAACTAGAAAACGGCAAAAAAGAGAGAATCTCAAAACTCTCTGGAGCCTCACTAGATAACATCATCCTTGAAACAGAGAGCAAGAATACTCCAACAAAAAAAGCATCCATGAAAAGATCCACCAAATCCAAAAAAACTATTGTTAAAGCATAATTGACATGGCTACAAAGCTCATCACACTTAAAGAACAGTACGATACAATCATAGCTCCAAAGCTCAAGAATGACCTCAAGCTCAAAAATACATGGGCTGTGCCAAGATTGAGAAAAGTTATCATCAATGTTGGACTCGGATCTTTCTTGGACGGTAAAAAGGATTACTCGCAAGTCTTGGAAACACTCGCCGCGATCAGCGGACAAAAACCGGTGGTAACAAAAGCTCGCAAAGCCATCTCCAACTTCAAAATCAAGGAAGGACAAACAATTGGAGTCACTGTAACCATCCGCGGCAAAAAGATGTACGACTTTATAAACAAACTAGTCAACATCACTTTTCCAAGAGTGCGCGATTTTCGCGGCATACCTGCTGAAGCCTTTGACGGTCACGGCAACTATACCGTTGGATTAAAAGAAAATACCGTCTTCCCAGAAGTAAACCCCGATACCGTTGATAAAATTCACGGCCTTGAAGTAACTATAGTAACCAGCGCCAAAAACGATGAACAGGGATTCGCCCTGCTCAAAGCACTCGGATTCCCATTCCAGGCAAAGAAGAAAGAAGGAAAGAAAAAAAAGGAGAAAGCAGAATGAACCATCAATCCGGTCCCCGGTGTACCGGGAATGCCGTGCACCAATCATTTACTAATAACTAATTAATTCACGTGGCAAAGAAATCATTGAAAGTTAAAACAGCCAAACTCCAGCAAAAAATGCTAAAAGCAATGGCGGATGGCAAAAAACCTCACCAACCAACCAAAGTGTACAATCGCTGCACGCTTTGCGGACGTGTTGGGGGATACATGAGAAAGTTTAAACTTTGCCGTATTTGCTTCAGAGAGTTGGCCAGCCAAGGAAAAATCATGGGAGTCAAAAAATCCTCTTGGTAATAAAAATAAACAAGATATCGCATCCACTTTTTTACATTACTATGCCAAAAATAATTACAGATCCAATCGCGGACTTATTGACCAGAATACGCAATGCCGCCAAGGCCAGAAAAGACATTGTCACTGTCCCCCATTCCAGAATGAAATCAGACATTCTTAAGCTACTAAAAGAAAGGGGATTTATTAGCGACTACAAAGCCGTCAAAAACGGTAAATTCATGGAACTTGAAATAACTTTAAACAACGAAAGACCTGAATTGACACTTAAAAGGATTAGCAAGCCGGGCCAACGAATCTACATCAAAAGTTCAAACCTTAAAAAAATAAATGGCGGTCTCGGTATTGTCATAATCTCCACGCCAAAAGGCATCGTCAGCGGTGAAGAAGCAAAAAAAATGAATGTCGGAGGAGAACTGTTATGCGAAATCTTTTAAATAACTATTAATATAATTTAAATGTCACGAATCGGTAAAAATCCAATAAAAATCCCTTCAGGGGTGACGGTTGAAAAGAAAGAAAACACCATACATGTCAAAGGGCCCAAAGGCGAACTAACGGCATCATTTCATCCGTTAATTAAAATAGAAATAGCAGATGGATCAATAACTTGCTCAAGAACATCTGAAAGTAAGTTAGCCAAAAGCTTGCATGGATTGACCAGAACTCTGCTCTTCAACATGACAGAGGGTGTCACCAAAGGCTTTGAAAAGAAACTAGAAATCGTCGGCGTTGGCTACCGCGCAACCGTGTCCGGCTCTAAAATAGTTTTTTCTCTGGGACATTCTCACCCAATAGACTTCCCTATTCCAAAAGGCATCAAAATAGATTTAGATAAAGAAAAGAAGAATATTATCATCATTAGTGGCATAGATAAACAGCTTATTGGTGAAACCGCGGCAAAAATCAGAGCACTCAGAAAACCAGAACCTTATAAAGGCAAAGGCATCAAGTACCTTGGAGAACATATCGCGCGCAAAGCAGGAAAAGCAGCGGCAGCAGCTAAAGAAAAATAATTTCTAATTACCATGACAACCTCAAAAAAGAAAATCAATCGAAAAAAAAGGCATAATCGTATCAGAGCTAAAATAAGAGGTACGGCAGAACGCCCAAGGCTGGTCGTATTCAGAAGCCTATCCAACCATTACGCCCAATTGATTGATGACGACAAAGGCGTAACAATAGCAAGTTTCTCTGACTTAAAGATGAAAGGCAATGACAACAAATCCGTTAGAGCCAAAAAAGTGGGACTAGAGCTAGCAAGACTAGCTAAAGAAAAAGGAATTACCAAATGCGTGTTTGACCGAAACGGCTACCTATACCATGGGCGCGTCAAAGCCATTGCTGACGGTGCTCGCGAAGGTGGTTTGGAATTTTAAAACACACATCTTTCCAGTGCTAGAGCAGCCGGATAACACAGAACAACAAACTAATTCTTAATTAAATAAGACCGTGCCAAAACCATCAATGCAAAACAAAAAGGGCCGCGCCCCGAAAGAAGTAAAAGAATTTGAGGAAGAAGTAATACAAATTGACCGCGTGACACGCGTAGTCAAAGGCGGAAGAAGATTGCGCTTCCGTGCCACAGTTGTGGTAGGAAACCGTAAAGGCAAGGTCGGCATTGGTATAGGTAAATCAACCGAAGTGCAAGGAGCGATCCAAAAAGCAATTACTCAGGCAAAAAAAGCCATGATCGTCGTTCCAATCGTCGGCCAGACTATTCCTCATCGGATTAAAATGAAGTACAAAAGCGCAAAACTTCTAATCATGCCCGCCTGCCCCGGTACCGGAATCATTGCGGGAGGACCTCTGCGCAAAGTAGTTGAACTGGCAGGAATCAAGGACATCCTCAGCAAATCACTTGGATGCAACAACCGCGTAACCAACACTCAAGCCGCCTACATAGCACTATCAAAACTACGCGATCTGCCGTGGATCAAAAAGAGAACTCCGGAACCGAAACTGCCAAAGACCTCACCAGTAACTGATCCACAAAAAAATTCAAGCAAAGTATTAAAACAGCCTTCAATAAAAACCGATAAGCAAAGCAAACCTAAGACTGTTAAAACCGCGAAGCAAACAGAAAAATCTACTGAAATAGCGTCAGAAGTCAAATAACCAATCAAGTAACCGCAACTACACAATGTCATTATTACAGAATTTAAAAAGTAATCCAGGGGCACGCAAAAAAGCAAAGACCGTAGGCAGAGGCAATGGTTCAGGTCATGGCACGTATTCAACGCGCGGCATGAACGGCCAACGCCAGCGCACGGGAAGCAAGGCAAGACCGGGTTTTGAAGGAGGGCAAACTCCCCTTGCTCGCAAAATGCCAAAGCTGAAAGGTTTTTCCAATTTAAACCGCGTCAAATACCAAGTTGTCAATGTTGGAGACTTAAATGTTTTTGAAGACAACGAAGAAATTGATGTTGTAAAAATGTTTGAAAAAAAACTAATTTGCCACAAAGACCAGCCAGTAAAAATTTTGGGCGACGGTGAACTAACCAAAAAACTTCACGTCAAAGTTGATAAATTTTCAGCATCCGCAAAAGCAAAAATTGAACAGACAAAAGGAACAATAACCGAATTTGTTAAATCAAAGACAAAAGCTTAAAATTTAGCCATGAACTACTTCCTACAAATCTGGAATTCCAAAGATTTACGAAACAAAATACTTTTCACTTTTTTCGTACTGGTAATTGCCCGCTTGCTTGGGCAAGTTTCAATACCAGGTACTAACCTCCAAGCACTTCAAGTAATCTTCCAGCAGAACCAGCTTTTGGGCATGTTCAGCCTTTTAACCGGAGGAAAAGCGGATAATTTCTCAATTATCCTGATGGGTCTTTCACCTTACATCAATGCGTCCATCATCATCCAGCTCCTCACCGTGGTAATTCCTAGCCTTGAAAACCTATCCAAAGAAGGTGAACAGGGACGACGTAAACTTAACCAGTACACTAGGATACTGACTGTGCCAATTGCTTTTTTACAGTCATACGGGATGATAGCTCTTTTAAATTCACAATCACCCATTCCAATCATTAACAACATCCAAGCGCCAAACGTGATCCTTCCAATTATGCTTACGGTTACAGCGGGTTCTTTGTTGTTAATGTGGCTCGGCGAACTAATTACGGAAATAGGTATAGGCAATGGCGTTTCTCTTTTGATCTTCGCTGGAATCATCGCTAATATACCAGCAGTTTTAGGACAATCTTTAGCCTTAACTCAGCAATCAAGCGAAAAACTTGTACCACTGGTCATCATGATTCTTGTCACGCTGATCTTGACTGTGCTTGTCATACTTATCACAGAAGCACAACGCCAAATCCCCATCATTTACGCTGGACATGGAATAAGAGGTCAATCAGCCAACTCTAACCTGCCAATCCGCGTCAACCAAGCAGGCATGATCCCAATCATATTTGCTGTTTCTCTTGTCAGCTTTCCCAATCTACTGGCAACATTTTTCCAACACTCATCAAGCGATGTCCTAAAATCAATTGCCTCATTTCTTGCCAACAATTTTCACCAAAACAGCCCCATTTATTTAATAGTTTATTTTCTCCTCATCATCGCCTTCACCTTCTTCTATGTATCCATCACCTTCAATCCAGACCAAGTCGCTGAAGATATTCAAAAACGCGGGGGCTACATACCAGGTATAAGACCGGGCAAACAAACTGCCAACTATTTAGCCAAAGTTTCCAACAGACTTAACCTTTACGGAGGACTTTTTATCGCCTTAATTGCCATCTCGCCAATGCTACTTGATAATATCTTCACCACAATGAATCTTGGCTCCGTTCCCACCCTTATCAGCGGAGCGGGACTCATTATCATCGCAGGCGTAGTGCTGGAACTGTTGCGCCAGATTAACGCACAGCTTGTAATGCACGATTACAACAAACTTTACTAATTGGTCAAAGCTATGGATCTGGTACTATTTGGCATACAAGGCTCCGGAAAAGGAACTTTAGGACAATCCGTAGCTAAAAAATACGGATTTGAGATATTTGAGACTGGTTCTGAACTACGCAAACTTTCTCAAGAAAATTCCGAACTTGGCAGAAAAGTGAAAAAGATCGTGGAAGCAGGACATTTGGTGCCAAACGAAGTCGTCATGGACATTATAGAGAACTTCATGAACAACCTTGGTTCCGGCAAAAAAGTCCTTTTTGACGGCATTCCACGCAAACTGGTTCAGGCAGAGACTTTTGACGCCCTCATGAAAAAACTTGGACGCGATTTTATCGGCATACTCGTTGACGTACCAGAAGAAATCGCCGTGAAAAGACTTACCACCCGCAGAATCTGTGAAAAATGCAAAACAGTTTATCCTGCTTCCTACACTGGCGATCAATGTGAAAAATGCGGCGGCAAACTTGTGACTCGTTCAGATGACAATCCTGAGAGCATTAAAACTAGGATCCACGCCTACTACAATGAAACCATACCCGTCATTGCAAAATATCGCAAAGAAGGCAAGATGATCACTATGAACGGAAACCTTAGCATTGAAGATGCCCAGCAAGAGATCTTCAAAATCATCGACAAGCAAATAGAAGGTAAACTTTAAATCATGAGAACTTGGAAAGAAGGAAACCTGCGCATCACCATCAAGGACAAGCAGGAACTGCAAATCATGCGCGAAAGTGGAAAGATACTTGGAATAGTTCTGCATGAACTGCAAAAATTCGCGGTGGCGGGCATAACCACCGCCGCGCTGGACGAAAAAGCTGCGGAAATAATAAAATCATACGGAGCCAAAGCTTCATTTAAGGGATACCATGGTTACCCTGCCAATATCTGCACCAGCGTTAACGACCAAGTTGTACACGGCATCCCGGGCAACTACATACTCCGCGACGGCGACATTTTAACAATTGACGCCGGCGTTTTATACAAAGAATTTCATAGCGATTCAGCAATCACAATTGGCATCGGCGCTTTGGAACCTGCTAAACTTAAGTTTATTGCCACAGCCGAAAAGGCTCTCGCCAAAGCAATAGCAACAGTGCGCGCCGGCATTAGAGTCAGACAAATCAGCAGTGTCATACAAGATACTGTTGAAAAAAACGGTTATTCTTGCGTTCGCGACCTAGTTGGACACGGCATTGGCAAACAACTGCACGAAGATCCTCAAATTCCAAACTTTCGCGACGAAGATCCAGGACCAATTTTACAAACAGGCATGACAATCGCCATTGAACCAATCATCACCATGGGAGATTACAAAGTCAAAATATTGCGGGACGGCTGGACTTTTGTGACAAAAGACGGATCACTTTCTGCGCAGGTTGAACACACCATTGCTGTTACGGAAAAAGGCGCGGAGATTCTCACCCAAAGACCATTTTGACAAAAAAATATTTAGATTTGCTAAAGATTAAAAAAAAATGTTGCATTGATAAATAATGTCGTGTAAAATCCTAACGCTGTTTTGTAACTTTTTTATCCTAAATAGGCCAAAAATGGCCAATGGAACATATGGGAAAAGAGGTCATAGAATTACTGGGATTAGTCACTGAAGCGCTTCCCAATGCCACTTTTCGGGTGAAGCTAATGGATGAAAAATACCCGAACCATGAAATTCTCGCGCATATTTCGGGAAGAATGAGGGTTAACCACATTCGCATTCTACCCGGCGATAAAGTTACAATTGAGCTTACCCCATACGACTTAACAAAAGGCAGGATCATCTTCCGCCATAAGGAAGCACGATCTTCCGAGCCGGCCACTCCAGTTAACCAATAATTTAAGATGAAAGTAAGATCATCGGTAAAAAAAATCTGCGCCAAATGCAAAATTATCCGCCGCAAGAACGTCGTAAGAGTTATATGTGAAACTAAGAAACACAAGCAACGTCAAGGCTAAAAGTATCGCCTCGCGTTCAATCCAATAATCAATTACTCATTTCTAATTAATAACGAATGGCACGCATTGCAGGGGTTAACCTCCCAAAAGAAAAACAGATTGAAATCGGCCTTACCGCGATCTACGGCATCGGCAGAAAAAGCAGCCTCAAGATCCTTAAGGAAACCAACATCAATCCATACACCAAAGTTGATGATCTGACCGAAGAGCAAATTGCTCGTCTACGGGAAAAAATTGAAAAAATGAGCGTGGAAGGAGATCTCCGCAGAAAAGTGCAAATGGACATCAAGAGACTGCAGGAAATCGGCTCGTATCGCGGCTACAGGCACCGCCGTGGTCTTCCTGTAAGAGGACAAAAAACAAGAAAAAACGCCCGTACTCGCAAAGGCAAGAAAAAGACCGTCGCGAATAAAAAGATCGTAGCCAAATAATAAAGTAACTCCCGCAATAATTATCAACATCATAATCGCAATAAGAATTTAATATGGCAGACGAAAACATTAAAGACAAGCAAGAAGACGCAAAAGAAACTACCTCCAAGGCCACCAAATCAAACCCAACCCAAAAAACAGCGAATAGCGCGAAAACAGACACTAAGATCTCTTCTGACAACACCGCGACTAAGATTGAAGAAGCCACTCCTAAAAAGGCAGTTAAAAGCAAAAAGAAAGCTAAAAGGCGACTATTAACGGAAGGTAAAGTTTATATTCAGTCGTCGTTTAATAACACGATCGTAACTGTCACCGATCCAAAAGGAGAAGTCATTGCATGGGCTAGCTCTGGTAGCAGTGGCTTTAAGGGCCCCCGCAAAGCTACGCCTTACGCGGCGCAAATCGCGGCCGAAAGCGCAATCACAAAAGCAAAGGCTTTTGGTCTTGAAAGAGTGCGCGTCTACATTAAAGGCGCAGGCACTGGACGGGAACAGGCTGTTCGTGGTCTACAAGCTGGAGGCGTTAACATTGACTCGCTTACTGACATCACTCCAGTTCCGCACAACGGTTGCAGGCCAAGAAAAGGACGCAGAGTTTAATCTTCAGTTCAATTATTTATTTACTATTTACTAATTACATAAAGTGAAATACACAGGTCCAAGATGCCGCCTATGCCGCAGAGAAGGCATAAGCTTATGCGGGCGCGAAAAGTGCGCCGTTAAGAAGAAAAACTACGTCCCTGGAATGCACGGCCAGAAAGGTTCAATTTCAAAACCCTCCGAATATGCTAAACAACTCCGTGAAAAACAGAAACTAAAAAGACTTTTTGGCATCACGGAAAAACAGCTTGGCAATTATGTAAAAATTGCTTTCAAGAAGAAAGACATTACTGGCCACGCTTTGCTCAAACTACTTGAACAGCGTTTTGACAATATCATCTATCGCGCCGGCTTCGCTCGTACTAGACCTCAAGCCCGCCAAATGGTTAGCCATGGACTTTTTAAGGTCAACGGCCACCGGATGAACATTCCTTCAGCTCAACTTAAAGTCGGAGACAAATTTGAAGTAATTGAACGCAGTAAAAAATCAAAACTTTTCGCGGAACTTGAAAAACAGAAATTCGCACCTGCCAAATGGATTAAAGCTGATTACAAGACTTTATCAGGAGAAATCACCCGTCCACTGGAATTGGATGATCTTGAGCAGATTATACAACATAACCTAATCGTGGAGTATTACTCCAAGTAGGCATTAGCAATTTCATTAACCTTTTTTTGAATGCATCAGATTCAAGCCGAAATAGGCATCCCAAAGATTAGAACTGAACGCATCAGTGAAAACCACATGATATTCACTGTGAGCCCACTTCCACAGGGATATGGCACGACAATTGGCAACAGTTTCCGCAGAGTACTGTTGTCATCCTTGCCCGGAGCAAGCATCACTGGCGTGAAAATTGACGGAGTCAGCCATGAATATTCAACAATCAAGGGAGTCAAAGACAGTGTGCTAGACATCACCTTGAATTTAAAACTAATTGATCTTAAAAAAACAAGCCCTCAACCTTCAACCTGCACACTTACCGCCAACAAAGAAGGCGTGATACGGGCGAAAGATATCAAATGCCCAAGCGATGTTGAAGTGTTAAATCCTGACCAATACATCACAACACTGGAAAAAGGAGCCAAAATAAACATGGAATTACGAGTTGAAAAGGGCGTGGGATACCTTCCCGCCACGCAACGCCAAAAGGAGGACAATGATCCAAACATGATCGTTCTAGACGGAGTATTTTCACCAATAAAAAAAGTTCGCTATGAAGTAGAAGCCACGCGTGTTGGACAAATGACAAATCTGGATAAACTGACGCTAGAAGTACTTACTAATGGCTCCATCACGCCAGAAAACGCCGTTCGATTCGCGTCAAACATCCTCCAGTCTTACTTCAATCTCTTCAACCAAGAAAACGTCATGGTTGAAGAAGCTTTCATGAGTGATTTCAAGAAAATAGCTGAAAAAGAACAAGCTGAAGAAAAAAACAAACCCACTCAGGAAGCCTATACACCCATTGAAATACTTGGCTTCTCTCCCCGTACATTGAACGCTCTAATCAACGGAGGAATCGGTTCCGTGGAACAACTCGCCAAATGCACCGAAAGCAAATTGACTAATCTAAGGGGTTTTGGTAAAAAAGCCCTCGCAGAAGTGCAAGCGGCGCTTGCCACAAGAAACATGGAATTAACTAAAGAATAAAACACGCAATGCCATAAGGCCAAGCGACTAACAGTAACCGTTTGCAATAGCAAACACAACCAATATGAGGCATAACATACAAAAACTTAAACTGGGACTCCCAAGAGACCAAAGAAAAAACATGATCGGCAATCTTGCTACTTCTCTTATCCTTCATGAAAAGATCCAAACAACGCAAGCTAAAGCAAAAGCGCTACAACCTATCGTTGACAAAATAATCAACATCGCAAAAAGAGAAGACAAAAAGGAGGCCATACGCGCAATCAGCCCTTGGATGCACAGTAGCCTTGGATCAAAAAAGTTGATTGAAGAAATAGCAAAACGTTACACCAATAGGCAAAGCGGTTACACCAGAATTACCAACATTGGTTTCCGCGCGGGCGATGCCGCTCCGATTGTCCAGATTGAACTAGTAGAAAAAGACTCAACTAAGTAATAAAACCATGAAAACATATTCACCAAAACAGCAAGACATCAAGCATGAATGGTTACTGGTAGATCTTAAAGACAAAACTCTTGGCAAGGCGGCGGCCAAAATCGCCGATCTTTTAAGAGGAAAACACAAAGTCACCTACTCGCCGCATCTTGATTGCGGAGATTTTGTTGTTGCAATCAACGCGAAAGACATAAAGTTAACCGGCAAAAAACTAGAGAACAAGGTATATCAGCACCACACCAGATACCCAAATGGCCTAAAGACCAAGACGGCTGGCGAATTGTTGCTCTCAAAACCAGAGCGAATCATTGAAAACGCCGTTGCCGGAATGATTCCGCACAACAAACTAAAGAAAGACATCCTCAAAAAACTTAAAGTATACGCCGGAAACGAACATAAACACACAGCCCAACAACCGAAAGTATACGAATTATAATCATAAGACAACAAGTATGGTAAAGAAAGCAACCGCGACAACTAAAACATCAGCCAAAAAGACAGTTTCAATCGCGACTGAAAAAAGCACGCAGACAAAAAAGAGCGTGCAGGAATATTATTATGCCGCCGGCAAAAGAAAAACCGCGGTCGCGCGGGTGCGCCTTTATCCAAATGGCAAAGGTATCATTACTGTCAATGCAAGGCCTTTAAACGAATATTTCAAGCTACTCACCAGCGCTGGAATCATCACATCGCCTCTCAAAATGACAGGAACAACCAAGGAATTTGATATTTCAGTTAAAGTAACCGGAGGAGGAATCAGCGCGCAAGCCGATGCCATCCGCCATGGAATTGCCAAAGCGTTGCTGGCATACAACGAAAGCTTTCGCGCCACACTAAAAAAAGCTGGATTCCTCACTCGTGATTCACGGGTCAAGGAACGCAAGAAACCCGGTCTTAAGCGAGCCCGTCGCGCACCACAGTTCAGCAAACGCTAACTACCACGCCTTATTAGTATCAAAGTCCCGTTGTCTTTTGGCGATTGCACTTCTTCAAGAGACTCATCTTGGGATTTGAACAAAAAAACACCCTGCTTGTTTCGCTCGGCAGTCAAGCGCATGACTGCTTCACCCTCAACCTTTGACACAAAAACGTTCTTTGCGCTTCTTTCAATAATCTCTTGAGGAGATAAAGCTAATCCATCAGAAAAAAGCCATAAAATATCTCCTTTCTTTAAAGTACCAGTCCTAACATCAGGCGCAAACGGAACAAATTTAACTGAATTGTAAACAATATTGCGACGTAAACTGCGCATAGCCTGAACTTCTGTCATTTGTCCCTCATCCACCGCCTTACCAACAAAAGACTGCACCTTAGACCTTTCACGGATTTTACCATCCCTCACCTGCATAAACCTTGCGTCACCAAAACTTACTGCCTCAAATTTATCTCCATCAATCTGAACACTTGTCAAAACCGCATCACCACCTTGCAAACCTCTTAAATACAAATAACGATTATATATATAAAAGCGATAATGAGCCTCCCTTAAAACTTCAACCAAACTCACCTGCCGCGACTGCAAAACCGCCTCCACAATGAAAGCCGCGGCACATTCGCCATAAGGACCGCCACCAAGCCCATCAGCTACAATAAATCGCCCAGTCGCAAAACCTATCCCAACACTGTCTTCATTCCAATTGCACTTGTGGCATTTTCCCAATTTACCCCTTGTCACAGCGTAAAAAGAATCTCCATCCACCGAAGCGCCAGTATATTCAGCATCTCCGCCAACCGGATTTTTCCAGTAATAACCAGCCAATCCTCTTTCAATCGCCTGATCACCCAAAGAACTGAATGAACAAAATTCATCCTCATCGCTCGGGTTAGCGACATTCAACCCATCATCAGAAAGACTAAAAACTATATCGGGATCAACACCTGCCAAACACGCCTTAAGATAAGCTTCATTAATCAGATAATACTCCTCTTCACTGGACACCCTGAAATGCCTTGACGAAAAATCCACAGGATAATCAAGAAGTACCTTAATACCATTGCCAAATACCAACTCAAAAGCCGCGATACCAGGACCACGTCCAGCTAGCTTAATCATAATCGGTCTTAACTCAGCCTTGGTCTTGCCAGTTTTATCCTTAAAAACAAGTTTTTTTGAATAAACAAATGGCCAACAAGGCAGAGATTCACTCTGACCAGCACGAATACTATATACTCTGGAACACTCCTCTTCTGCTTCTCTAACCCTCATCTCAGTCTTATCCAAATCAGTCATTGTCTTAATAGCTATAAAAAATCTTTTTTAAACAGTAAATTTAACTTATGCTACAATATACACATGCGTTTTGACCTTCTCACCATCTTTCCGGACATCTTTGCTTCTTATTTAAAGGAGAGCATTATAAGCAGAGGCATCAACAATGGCAAACTAAAAATTGTCGTGCACGATATCCGAAAATTCAGCAAAGACAAACACCATAAAGTTGACGCGCCGCCATATGGCGGAGGTCCTGGCATGGTAATGACGCCAGAGCCAATCTATAATTGCATCCAGCACGTTAAAAAAATCAACAAAGGACCAGTAATCTACATGAACCCAGCGGGCAAGACACTGACCAGATCGCTCACCGAAAAAATCTATTCTAAATGGCATAAAAAAGGACTAATTCTGCTCTGCGGACGATATGAAGGTATTGACCAGCGCATAATTGACCTGCTTGTGGACGAAGAAATCTCAATCGGGAAATATGTTCTTACCGGCGGCGAACTCCCCGCGCTGGTACTTTTAGACACAGTGGCCAGACTTGTGCCCGGCGTACTTGGCGACAACGAATCAGCTCTTGAAGAAAGCTTTTCACGCGCGCTTAAAGGTAAAAAGGAATACCCTCATTATACCCGCCCAAAAATTTTCAAGGGACTAAAAGTACCGGATGTACTATTAAGCGGGAACCATGCCCAAATAAAAAAATGGCGACAAGCAAACCTAAGATAATCAATGGCAAAAAATACCGACAACAGAAACCTTTTTGAAAAATACCACACGACCGCCACAGGACTTAGTGACAAAGAAGCCGCTGATAGAATCAAACTAGACGGGCCAAATTTAATCAAGCCCAAAAAACACCACCACTGGATTATCAATTTTTTTGAGGAATTCAAAGATCTAATGGTAATTATCCTGCTTGTCGCGGCTTTATTAGCTTTTATCGGCGGAGAGAGCGCGGACGGCGCTGTAATTCTTTTTATAGTAGTCTTGAACGCTACAATCGGCTTCATCCAAAAATATAAAGCTGAAAAAGCAATTGCGGCTTTAAACAAAATGATCGCGCCTAAAGCGCGCGTTTTGAGGAACGGCAAAGAAATGGAGATCGCAGCCACGGACGTCGTTAGAGGAGACATCATGATCCTGCGTGAAGGCGACCAAATCGTGGCCGATGCCGTGCTCTATGAAGCCAACGAATTGGAAGCTCAAGAAAGCGCGCTCACCGGCGAATCCACGCCTGTACAAAAATTCACATACGACATCCCTCAAACCAATGATACCGCCGCCGACAAAGAAAACATGGTCTATATGGGCACAAGTATCACTCACGGCAACGGCATGGCTATCGTCTGCGCCACCGGAATGGCAACTCAATTCGGCCGCATCGCCCAGCTGACTACTGAAACAAAAAAAGACCTTAGTCCTCTGGAACGGGAACTTAACCTGATCGGATTGTTTGTTGGGAAAATAGCCTTGGCTGTAGCCGCCATCTTGCTAGCCATAGGTATTTTTATTCAAGGAAAACAACCAATAGAAACATTACTTTTCGCCGCGGCCGTTGCGGTAGCCGCCGTGCCAGAAGGATTACCAGCAACCATTACCATCGCCCTCGCGATCGGCGTGCAAAGACTGGCACGAAAAAACGCCATTATCAAACAACTATCATCAGTGGAAACTTTGGGCGCGACAACCGTCATTTGTAGCGACAAAACTGGCACACTCACCAAAAACGAGATGACGGTAAAAAAAATCTATTTTGACCGCTATGATGTTACGGTCCAAGGTGTCGGCTACAAACCCGTCGGATCAATCCATATCAAACTCAACAATAAACCATATATCACCATCGGACACCAAAGCGGCACCTTACAAGATTATGAAAATCAGCGCAAAAGCCTGCACGAACTTCGCCAAAACAAACCAGAACTTCACCAAGCTTTAGAAACACTGATGACAATCGCGGGACTCTGCAACAACGCCAACCTCCAGCGCGAAAACGAAGAATGGCAAGTATTTGGCGACCCAACCGAAGGAGCGATCTTAACAGTAGTTGAAAAAAGCGGATTTGACCTGCTGGAAATTAGGGACCGTTACAGAAAAATCCATGAAATTGCTTTTGATTCCAGCCGCAAGCGCATGAGCGTGATCGTTGAAGACAAAGAAAACGGAAAATATTTTGTCTTCACCAAAGGAGCCCCGGGATCAATCATTGATATCTGCGACCGCGTCATCATCAATAATCGCGAGATTAAATTTGACAAAGAGTTCAAACAAAAATTTTACCAAAAGAATGAAGCGATGGCTTCCTCGGCTTTGCGAGGCCTTGCTTTTGCCATGAGAGAACTATCCCCTGCTGAAACAAAAACACTTAAACGCGGCCTCAATCTGAATTTAAACAAAAACAACCTTGAACAAAACCTAATTTTTATTGGTTTGATGGGGATGATTGACCCTCCAAGGCCAGAAGTCAAAGCCGCAGTGAAACTAGCGCACTCCGCCGGCATCCGCACCTTCATAATCACTGGCGACCACGGCCTAACCGCGGAAGCTATCGCGCGCCAGCTAAACCTGATTGGCCAAAAAAAACACATCATCCTGACCGGAGAAAAACTAAATAGCCTCAGTGACGAGTCACTTGGCAAACAACTGCGCAACCATGACCTAGATATTATCTTTGCCCGCGTCAGCCCTCAACACAAACTACGCATCGTCAAACTGCTCAAAGAGCAAGGAGAAATAGTGGCAGTCACCGGAGACGGAGTCAATGACGCCCCAGCTCTCAAACGCGCCGATATCGGCATCGCCATGGGTATAGCTGGCACGGACGTAAGCAAAGAAGCGGCCAACATGGTCCTTGCCGATGACAGCTACTCCACGATCGTGACAGCCATCAAAGAAGGCCGCACGATCTACGACAATCTAAAAAAATTCATCTTTTACATCTTTTCCTGCAACTTCGCGGAACTATTAACTGTTTTTTCAGCACTTATTTTAAAACTTCCGCCGCCTCTTTCAGCCATCCTAATACTTTGCGTAGACCTTGGAACAGACGTACTGCCAGCGGTAGCTTTGGGAGTTGAACCTTCTGAACCAGACATAATGAATAAACTGCCGCGCGCTCCCAAAACAAAGATCATCAACCGTCGCTTTTCATACCGGTTCATCTATCTAGGCATCGTGATGGGAATAATCGTCATGAGCGTTTACATACTAACCCTTTACCGCTATGGATGGAGTTGGGGCATGCCACTCGCCACCGACAATATCACTTACCTCAAAGGAGCCAGTACCGCCTTGGTAACACTAATAGTTATCCAAATGTTCAACGCTTACAATTCCCGCAGTGAAATTCACTCTATCTATCAACTCGGCCTATTCTCAAATCTATACCTAGTAGGAGCAATTGCTATCTCACTGGCCTTAACCATAGCATTCTTAGAAATCCCCTTATTGCAAAAATACCTTGGAACAACCTCTCTTAATTTAATTGACTGGAGCGTCATCATCAGTGCATCGCTATTTGTGCTTATTCCAGAAGAGATCAGAAAGATATTTGTCCGACGCAAAATTAAAACCACCGCGCAAACCAGCTAAAATGACACCTAAAGCAAATAATATCGCGCAAATCCGCGCCCTTTTGGCCGCCAAAAAAAAAGTGCGGCTAAAAGTTAAGGTCACGGCGGGAGGAGGCGCTAACAGCGTAACCGGCACCCTTGGCGACGACACTATTAAAATTAGAATTTCGGCTGCTCCAGAAAAAGGCAAGGCGAACAAAGAACTACTTGCGTTCATCGCCAACACGCTTGAAATTCAACGCAAACAAATCACGATCGTCTCCGGACACACCTCACCTTCCAAAATCATTGATATTTTTCCCTCATGACCTACTCAAACAAACAGACCCTATTAACCCTGCTACAAAAACACAACCTCTATATCAAAAAAAAACTCGGACAGAATTTTTTGACAGATTTGTCGGCTCTGCCAAAAATCATCACCGCGGCAGACATTCAACCAAATGATTTCATCCTTGAAATAGGCGCGGGACTTGGCATCCTAACCGCAGAACTGGTCAAAAAAGCCGCGCAAGTGCTCTCAATTGAACTGGACCCTCGCCTAATCCCAATCTTAAAAGAAAACATCCCAGCCAACAACCTCAAAATCATCAATGCTGATGCTTTAAAAGTACCGCTCCCCAACGTACCATACAAACTAGTCGCTAACATTCCTTACTACATCACCTCACCAATCTTAAACCACTTCCTTAAACCAAAGTTACCTGCTGAAAAACGCCCCACTCTAATAGTCTTGCTAATACAGAAAGAAGTAGCGGAAAAAATCTGCGCCAAAGCCGGCGACCACACCGTGTTGTCGTTGCAAGTACAAGTATTCGGGAAGCCACAAATCATTGACATAGTACCAGCTACATCATTTTACCCAACGCCTGATGTAAATTCCGCCATTCTCAAAATCACACCTTATGAGCAACCAGCAATTGCCAACATTGACCTATTTTTCCGCATCATTCACGCGACTTTCGCTCAGCGACGCAAAACACTTTCCAATTCCCTTCGCAACGGCCTTGGCAAAGTAAAAGAAGAAATCGCGGCAATCTTAAAAAAAGCGAACATCAAACCAACCACCCGCCCACAGGAACTAACTCTGTCCGACTGGAAAACACTCATTGACGCTTGGACTTAAAACTCAACATATCCTGACACCAACAATTTATTCTACACCGCAACCTCGCCGCCAAAACTACGCGCAAATTGCTTTTTCTAAGTCTTTTTTCATCACCAACACAGCTTCGCGAGCGGCTTCCGCGTAATCTTTTTCAGTAAAATTGTCGGAATTTTCCCACGCGAAAATGATCCCGCGCGATGAATTTACCACCGCGCCTAACCCATCACTGTTAAAACAAGCCGCGACATCTTTCGCCTTTCCTCCCTGAAACCCGTATCCCGGCACCAAAAAAATATTATTAGGCATAATTAGCCTTAACTTCTTAGCCTGATCTGGAAAAGTAGCCCCAACCACGGCGCCAACAAAAGAATAGCCATCCTTGCCCACTTCATCCACCCCCCAAGATTCAAGATATTTGGCCATAATCTCATAAATCGTGCTTTCATCTTTCATGCGCAAATCTTGCAAATCAGCCGATGAAACATTGGAAGTCTTGACTAAAACAAAAACCCCTTTGCCATGCTTACGCGCCTCGTTTATAAAAGGCTTAATTCCGTCATAACCAAGATATGGACTCACTGTTACCGCGTCTGCATCAAAAGAAAACACCTCCTCTCCAAAAAGATTAACTTTACCAAGAAACGCTTTCGCGTAAGCCTCTGCGGTTGAACCAATATCTCCTCTCTTGATATCGGCAATCGTCATCACGCCTTTGTCCCGCGCGTACCACAAAGTTTCTTCAAACACTCGCACGCCTTCATGGCCGTATTGCTCGTAAAAAGCAATTTGCGGCTTTATAACAGGTACCAAATCCGCGACCGCGTCTATTATACCTTTATTGAATTCCAAAATTGACTGTGCGGCAGCTTTCAGGGCGTCCTTGTGCAAAGCCATCTGACGCTCTTTAATAAACATCGGAATTTTTTCCAAACGAGGATCCAATCCCACGCAAATCGGACTCCCCTTTGCTTTAATAGCAACATCAAGGCGATCCGCAAAATGAAAAGGTGACTGTTTTTCCTCATCCCTCCTTTGCCTTCGTTCGCGCTCTTCGCGAACAGCTTTTTGTTCATCTGTTTCTTTCATTTTTATTCATTCATAAATACGACAAAACCTTACTTCAAGCCGACCTCAATTGTCAAAAATTACCAAAAAAATCCGCCCTAAAACACCCCCAAAATAACAACAAACACAACCAATAACTAACAACAACACCCAAATTAAAAAATCTAGAGATCAGGCGGATAAAACTGCACGCCATTCTTAACTATTATCACCTTTGCCGGCATACAATAATCCAAATCATAACCAACATTTTTCAATAGATTGACATAATCAGCCTCACAACTATCATCGCTCAACAACACTTCCGCGTCTCCATTGTTTTCATACATATCAAGATGCTCCTTTCTAGCCAATTCTTTCAAATGCTGGGCTTCCCTGCGTGAACACTTAAAATAAACCGATTCAATCCTTTTCTCAGAACCTCTCGCGTAAACTATATAACCAACCCGCTTTCTTGCCAAAATCGTTCTTAAAAGCGAAGAAAAAGTTTTACCTTGTTTTTCCACTCCACCATCAGACCTAACGGACTCGTTCCATTTACGCAAAAAACTCCGTGTTTGCGCGATAAGCGCCAGATGAGACTCCTTTAAATCGCGTGAAAACTCAAATTCACCAAGTTTTACCGCACTTTCATCGCTCCAAACAAAACGATTCGCATGCAAAGCGCCTCTCAACGCGTAAATATTATTGCCAACTTTAATCGCCAAGGCTCCGTCGCAATTCACTACCACCACCCCCATTTCTCCATTCGCGCTCCTACAATCCCTAACCGTCAGAGCACATTCAGGATTTTCCCGCATAAAAGCAAAAATAGCGGCAGATTGCCATGGAGTAACAGTCTTGCCTTGCCACTCGGCAATTTTAAGCTCCTGCGGTCTTCTTGGAACAATCAAATTGCCATTAGATAAAGACCTTGACGCTGAAATATTGCGCCCGTCAGTATCACTTGGACTTTCCACATCAATCTCTGGCCTTGTATGCTCCAAATCTGCCTTATCTCCGAGAGAAAATTTACCTCCATCGCTTACCATGGCGATCAATATTAAATTTGGGATTCTTTTTAACACCAACCATTTAATTTGTAAATACCTAGTTCACCAGTTGCGTTGGCCTAACAAAAACATGCCAAAAATATTTTTTGACCTAACCGCCCACTAAACACCATTTGCGTCCACAAGCAAGCACAAAACTAAATAACATATTAAAAACTTTGAATAATTCGCTCTCGCAAAGGCAGCAATCGCAAAAATCAAAGATTAAACCAAACAATCTACAAATAAAAGCACCATTAAAAACCCAATCCGTATTCAGTTACATCAATTTATAACAGCACAATCAACTCACTCCAAATCAACTCCATATTCCTTTCTATAGTTATCAATCGCCAACTTTCGCGCTTGATCCAAATAAATGACACCATCAATCTCGCGCTGATAAAGATATTCCATGATTTCCACAATCGTGCAAATTGAATAAACCGTCACCCCATATTGGTCTTTGACTTCCTGCGCCGCGCTCTTTTCACTCCGCCCACGCTCCATGCGATCAACCGCGATTAGCACTCCCTGAACCTTAGGACCACCAAGCTTTTTCATTAGCTCCATACTTTCTCTCAAAGCTGTGCCAGCAGTCATAACATCATCCACAATCACCAGCTTAGTATCTTTAGTTATGGGCGCACCAATAATCAGCCCGCCCTCACCATGATCCTTGGCCTCTTTTCTGTTGTAGCAATATCCTACATCCCTGTTAAAAACCTTGAACATTGCCGCCGCGGCCGAAACCGCCAAAGGAATCCCCTTATAAGCGGGCCCAAAAATCACATCAAATTCGGGACAGTTAGCTTGAAGTGCCTCCGCGTAATACATACCCAGCCGACCAATCTGGCTACCATTATAAAACGACCCCATATTCAAAAAATAAGGACATTGTCGGCCACTCTTTAACGTAAAATCACCAAATTTCAGCGCGTTTGATTTGACCAAAAATTTGATAAAATCTTCTTTATATTTTTGCATGATACAATCGGTTATATACCCAGCTTTGAGCTGGGAGGTAGCTTTAAGCTGTGAATATTCCCCACGCTATCACGATGATATTTGCCAAATTCGGCAATTTTTCTAGCCACATCATTGCTCAATACTGGCCCTTCCTTACACATTCTTATTCCGCTTTCATCCACCACGCATTGCCCACATACGCCAAACCCGCATTTCATATAACGCTCAATGGAAATTTGAGCCGGCACTTTAGCCTCCCAGCACATATCAGAAACCTTCTTCATCATCAATTCCGGACCGCAAGTATAGACACAATCTATTTGAGCGTTCTGTACTCTCCGCGCCTGCATAATATTTTTCACCAGCACATTATCTCTTCCACGCTTAGTGCCGACACTGGACATCTCCTTCAACAACTTTTCTAACACCAGCGTATTATAACCTTTTAAACCAACGGAACCATCATCAGTGGTAATATGCAATCGCAAGTTTGGCAATTTTTTTAGTCTCGAAATAAATAAGAGATGCTCGCTACTCCGCGCCCCGATCACAAAATCAATCTTACAACCTTTTTTTGCCGCCTCATGAGCCAAAAAATACAGTGGCGCCGCACCATACCCACCAGCCACCATTAACAACCTTCGCCTCGGCTCAAAACTAAACCCATGTCCATATGGCCCCCTCACGCCAACCAAATCACCAACTTTTAAAGTATGCATTTTCTTTGAAAAAGGCCCAACCGCAAACATCGTCACCCAAAATTCCTTATTATCGCAATAAGCGACACTCATCGGTTTTTCATCTACCATTGGCAACCATAAATTTACAAACTGTCCGGGTCGCGCGCCAAGCTTATAGTCAAAAACAAATGTTTTCACAAAAGGCGTTTCAACAATCACCTTTTTGATTTTTAAAACTTTCGGAATATCTTGCATTTTAATGTTTTAAAAACTAAACCCTTGCACAACCTAAAATTAGTTTACCGCCGTACCTCTTAAATCCTCCACCCTCTTGATCCCATGTTTTTTCCCCCAAACAATCATCTCCTTCGCAATCAACCCAAAACAATTAATATCGCGATAATAGACTGCCGTTCCCACCCCCACTAAAGTCGCGCCAGCCATAATCATTTCAAGCGCGTCTTCTCCCGTCAAAACCCCCCCAGTACCAATGATAGGCGTTTTCGGCAAAGCCTTGTGAATGTCATAAACTGCTTTGATCGCGATCGGTTTAATTGCCGGCCCAGAAACACCTCCCACCTTATTGGCCAAAATCGGCGCGCGCGTTTCAAGATCAATCATCATCCCCGGACCCACAGTATTGATCGCGCAAATTCCGTCCGCGCCCGCGTCCACACAGGCACGAGCAATCTCGGCTATATTTATGACATTGGGGGATAGTTTAACAACAACAGGTAGGCGCGTTCTTTTTCTAACAAAAGCAGTTACCGCCGCCGCGTCAATCATGGAACACGCAAAAGGCTTCCCCAACTCATCTTCCACGTTCGGACAAGAGATGTTCACCTCAATAATATCTGGATTAAGCTTGCTAACCTCCTCCGCGATCTCCCCAAAATCCGCCACTCGCCCGGCCACAATACTGGCAATAATAGGAGCAGGCTTGTTTAGCATATACTTTCCCATCTCCAACCGTGCTTTTTCAATTCCAGCATCCGGCAAACCAACCGCGTTCAGCATATAATGATCGTTGGCAATTATAACTGGATTAGGATGCCCTTTATGCTCGGTAAGCCAGATAGATTTTGTAGTGACTCCGCCCGCCCCGTGCCGCACAACATTGCGCAAACTAGCCGCGGTTACTCCCAACACCCCAGAAGCAACCACCAACGGATTAGAGAATGTCACCCCACAAAATTTTGTCTCAAGATTCATGGCATTCGCTGATAAATAGCATTTTTAAGCGTCCTCCCCTTTAGCGCCGCCATTATTGCATTTTTTGAGTAAGGACTCAAATAAACCAGTAAGCCCCCGCCAACTGAAGTAGTTTCAGACTGTGACACTATAAAGCACTAGCCAGCCTTCAAGCAGAAAAACACCCATCAACCATAGTGAAATATTAACTAAAGAAAAAATCGTGTCACGCTTGATGATTCCTCCCCTGATCAAAGTTCCACTATGTATGATTTTGTGATACCGAACAACGCCCCTACGACGAGGCAATCCGGACATGTCTTTGAGTGGCGCATTTTAGGGAAATACCAAGTACCCCTTCAATGTTTGCACTGATTTTGCTAAATACTCCTGCTCACCCTTGTCCAACGGCACTTCTATCACCTCCGACACGCCTTCACTATCCAGCACGCACGGAACGCTCAAAGCTACACCGCTATGACCATAATATCCCTTTAACTCAACCGAAAGCGGCACGACCACCTTGGAATGTTGAAATACATGAACCATGATCTCCTTCATGACAATACCAATTGAATAACAGGTATATCCAAGATCATGAATAATCCTATACGCGGCATTTCTCGTATCTTCATAACATTGTTTTGCCACTTCCTTAGTAAAACCATCAAAATCATATAGCGACTTACCCGCTACATTAGCTGAACTAAAAACTGGAAAAGAAGTGTCGCCATGTTCACCCAACACATACGCCTGAACAGAAGAAGAATTTAAACAAAGTTTTTCCGCGATATGAAAGCGCAAACGCGCCGTATCCAACATCGTGCCAGTTCCAAAAACTCTACCTTGCGGAAAACCTGACAGCCTGATTGCTTCAAGGGTTAGCACATCAACAGGATTTGAAACCATCACGATAATTGATTTAGGCGCGACTTTTGCTACCGCAGGAATGATTTCCGCGATGATTTTTCTGTTCTTGCCAACAAGCTGAAGACGCGTCTCTCCTTCCTGCTGACGCGCGCCTGCCGTCACAAAAATAAGATCCGCATCCTTACAAGCCTCATAATCGTCGCTCGCGGACACCCGCGTCATCTTCAAAAAAGACAGCGAGTGCTCAAAATCAAGCCTCAAACCATCAACCCTTTCCTTACTGCGATCAATCAAAACCAATTCCGTAGGAGTTCCATCCATTAGCATCGCGTAAGCCGCCGCCGCCCCCACGGAACCGCATCCTATTATTGCGACCTTGAAACGATTTTCAAATGACGAACGGAGATTGCAAACCATTGGCATAACAAATTGCGTTAATTAAACAAAGCGTCATTTAACTTTAACAAAACTGAGCACAAAAATCAACATCGGGCGCCGCAAATCAGCCAAATGACTCAAAATGAATCTGCTCCTTTGGTACGCCCTTCTCCAGCAATAAAGCGTTCACATCATTGATCATCGCTTGGTTGCCGCAAATAAAATAATGCGCCATCAATGAAGGTGAAACTAAATGATCCATGACACGCCCAGCCAAACCTCCCTCATTCAACCACGCTTCATCAGCCCTAGAAACGGTCAAAATAAACTCAAAATCTAAAATCTTTTTCTTTAAAGCCTCAATCCGATCAACATAAAAAACATCTTCCTTATATCGCACCCCAAAGATCAGCTTTACCTTCTTGTTAAATCCCGCCGGAAGAGATTCCAACATGCACAACAAAGGCACAATCCCTGTGCCAGTTCCAATGAACACCAGCTCTTCAAGCGGACCTTCCGGTAAACCAAAAAAACCCAAAGGAAACAGCACCTGAATCTCATCACCTGCTCGCTTCTCGCACAACCAGACGCTTCCGCGTCCGTTCTCCACCCTTTTAATCGCCAATTGAAGATTCTTCCCATCCGGCGAAAACATCACCGAATACGACCTCAACAACGGCGGAGTCTTGCCGTCTTCAATTTTAACCGTCGCGAACTGCCCCGGTTTAAAATTAACACCTGCCGGCTTTTCAAATGTTATTTCTTTTACATCATGCGTCAAATCTTTAACTTCAAGAATTTTCAATCTGTACTGTTGTGGCGACGTTGACATAAGATTAGATGTTAATAATTATTTTTAAGAAAATCGCACCGCTTTCCCAAGGGATTTGCCAAACTTATCCCTCCACTGATACATCAACTCGCCATTAACAAATGTCATCACCGGCCAACCCTTCAACTGCCAGTTCTCATAAGGAGACCAGCCGCATTTACTAAAAAGATATTTTTTCACGACTTTTTCCGGCATCCTCATATTCACCACAACCATGTCCGCGTCCGCGCCGACTTTTAACTGACCTTTGTTTTTAATACCAAATATCCTCGCGGGACCATAAGCTGTCAATCTCACCACCTCTTCAAGCGTCAACTTCTTTTCATTAACAGCGTTAAGAAGTAACGGCAACATCGTCTGCACACCAGGGATACCGGCAGGCGCATTAGTATAAGGCCTTTCTTTTTCACTCAAAAGATGAGGCGCGTGATCAGTGGCCACAATGTCTATCCACCCTTTTTTAATTCCCTCCCACAAGGCCACCTGATCAATCAAACCACGAATTGGCGGATTCACCTTAATTAAGTTTCCGTACATCGGATAATCCTTGTCAGTAAAAAAAAGATGGTGCGGCGTAACTTCCGCGGTGACCTTTTTACTCTTGAACTTACGTATATCATTGACTTCCAAGTCCGTACTAACATGGCAAATATGCACGCGCGTGCCGTATTTTTTAGCAAGATGCAAAACTTCCTTCAAAGCCTCATGCGCGCACTCGGGACTACGGATCAAGTTATGAACATTAGGTTGATTACTGGAACCAACTTTTGCCATATTGCGCAAGATACACTCCTCACTTTCAGCGTGAACCACCAGCAAAGAACCCTTTGCCTTGCTAAAAAATTCCTCCAGCTTCTGCTTGTCTTTAATCAGCAAATTACCCGTTGAACTACCCATAAAAAGCTTCACTCCAGCAATATTCTTCAGTTTAAAGACTTTATCCACATTGCTAACCGTGGCGCCAACGTAAAAACCATAGTTTACAAGCGCCTTTTGCCTAACAATCGCCCGTTTATTCTTTAATGTCGCCGCGTCAACCGTTGGCGGATTTGTATTAGGCATATCCAAAACAGTCGTCACACCTCCAGCCAACGCCGCCTTAGAACCAGTGATCCAATCTTCCTTGGATATCATCCCGGGAGTCCTAAAATGAACGTGCGCATCAATGACACCGGGCAATATATGCATCCCTTTCACATCAATCACTTGCGCTCCTTTAGCGACCCTTACCTTCTTGACTACTGCGGCAATCTTTCCTTTCCTAACCAGCACCTGCGCCTCCCTGACCCCTTTATGGCTTACTACCTTGCCATTTACGAGAACTAGCTCTTTCATAAGCAATTCTAAGCAAATAAAACTCACAATCATATTACCGAAAGTGCTATAATCTAGGAAGATATTATTTTGCGCCTTTCAATCTATACCCCTCAAACCATCAATGGAGCAAAAAAAACTAAAGATCGGCTGGTTTTCTTTCAGCTGTTGCGAAGATAGCACCATTATGTTCACGGAAATGCTGAACGATAACTGGATAAATTGGTCCAAACTGCTTGAATTCCGTCATGCCCGCGTCCTTAAAGCCAATAATACCATTACTGACATAGACGTTGCCTTCGTGGAAGGCGCGATTGCCAATAGCAAAGACCGCGCGGAATTAATTGAAATCCGCAAAAATTCAAAACGAGTCGTGGCAATCGGCTCCTGCGCCTGCACGGGCATCCCTTCCAACCACCGCAACCTATTTTCTAAGCAGGATAAAGAAGCTATTCAATACCTTCTTGACCGCTTTGGCATGGAACAAGCAGTCCTTCCGATTGAAAAAGTGGTTCCAATAGACGACAAAGTGCCCGGATGCCCTATGGTAGAACCGGTTTTCTTAAAAGTGCTGGATAAATACTTAAAAGAATTCGGCATCATACCAAACACTTAACAAAAGCGGCCACTTGACCCTCATAAACATCAAGGGTCAAAAAACACCGCATCATAACAACATCTCCCCATGCACCGTGACCTTGACATCACCATTAACAACGTCAGCAAAATAGAAGGGCATACCGATCTTGAAATCAAGATCAAGCATGGAAAAGTTGAAGACGTAAAACTGCGCATCACCGAAAACCGCCGTTTTTACGAAATGGCGATCAAGGGCAAAAACTGCATGCAACTAGGACAAATGGTCTCGCGCATCTGCGGAACATGCTCCATCGCGCATCTTCTTTGCGGAATTGAAGCAGTGGAAAACGCGCTCGGATTAAAAATCAGCGACCAGGTCATCATACTACGCAAACTCCTGATGTACGGTTTGTACCTGCGCGATCACGCTCTGCATCTATATCTTTTTATGCTTCCCGACCTTTTCAACAAGGACTCCCTGCTTGAATTTGACGACACTGACCCAATCCAGCACCAGATGGTCCACGACGCCTTCGCGCTAAAAAAAGCCGGCAACAACTTATCTACCATGATCGGAGGACGCGCCGTGCACGCCCCACTACCTATGGTCGGAGGCTTCGCCAAAATTCCCACCAAAGCAGAGATCCAAGAGATCATCTCAGAACTAAAAGAAGTACGACCCTTGATGCGACTATGTCTAAAAACATTCGCCGAATGCCCTTTCAAGTTTGAACGCAACGCGCACTATGTCAGCCTAACCAACGACGACTTTAACTTCATTGACGGACACATTTGCTCCACCAGCGGCATTTGCATTCCAGAAAAAGAATACGGCAACTACCTTGAGACCATTCTGATCCCATATTCTCAATCGGCAGGATACAAAGTGCGAGGCCAAGATTTTTTGGTAGGAGCGCTGGCGCGAGTCAACCAAAACGCCGCCTCGCTTCATCCCAACACCAAAAAAGACGCCGCCGAATATCTCAAATTGTTCCCATCAAACAACGTTTTTCACAACAACCTCGCACAAGCAATTGAGATGCTCCATTCCATAGACGCCTCCATTGACATTCTTGAAAACACAGAATTCAAACCAGAACCTCTCCCCAATCCAATCATAAAAGAAGGCGAAGGCATCGGCGTGCTGGAAGCGCCTCGCGGCACACTTTTTTACCGCATCCGCGTTGGCGGTGACGGCATAATCACCGGCGGCGACATTGTCGTACCAACCGCGCAAAACCAAATCAACCTTGAAAATGACCTCAAAAAACTGATCCAGGACAACATTAACCTCCCAGAGGCCGCCCTGCAGTTTGAATGCGAAAAACTCATCCGCGCCTACGACCCTTGCATGTCCTGCGCCTGCCATTTTTTAAAGCTAAAATGGGTAGATGAGTTTCAGCAACCAAACAAGCAAGTTGATCAACAATCTCCTTCCTGTCCCCTTCCGCCGGAACCCCAAAAATAATAATCCGCGGCAACTTACCCATTTTTTCAAGCCATTTAAGATTAAAAGCCAGATCAGCGTCATGCGCGGACAAACGAGGCGCTTGAGCTAAATTCTTCAAATCACGAATCACCATGACCCTGCGCGCGTTAATGACCGTGTCAATGATATAAAGAGGATCGGCTTCTGGAAAATTGTCGGTCGGGTCAAAATCCACAAAATCAACCTCTGGCAATTTAGCCTTAAGATCAGGTAAAATCCTAAAAGGCAGGCTGTCCGCGTCCACCAGAGGATTGCCGCAAATAAAAATCTTTTTTTTCATCAATATCATTTTACACCAAAACGCCAATGAACAACCGCCAAAAAGGACTAATGCTTGTTGCAACCACCGCCCTAATCAGCGGAATCTCCATCTTCATCAACGGTTTTTCGGTCAAAATGATAGATCCATCCGTATTCTCTTTTCTCAAAAACTCAATCGTGGGAATTGGCCTGATCGGAGTGGTGCTAGCGTCAAGAGAAATAGATAACATACGAGCTCTTAAAGCCCATCAATGGGCTTATCTGGCCCTAATCGGACTGGTCGGCGGATGCATTCCCTTCCTGCTGTTTTTCAACGGCATGGCTCTCGCTGGAAGTTCGGCCGGTTCACTCATCCATAAAAGCATGTTCCTTTTTGTAGCGATCGGATCAGCCATATTTCTAAAAGAAAGACTCAACGCAAAAATCCTGCTGGCGGCAACGATCCTGATTTGTGGCAATGCGCTAATCATCAAAGGCAGTCTTGCCAATCCAGGCCTTGGACAAGCGCTCGTATTGGCCGCAACACTTTTTTGGGCCGTGGAAAACCTTATGTCAAAACATCTCCTCAAAAGCACCACCGGAAACATCGTAGCCGCCGGCCGCATGGTTTTTGGCTCAAGCTTCATGGCCGTATATTTGGGCCTTACCGGCCAACTTGGCTCAATCACTGCCATGACCTCAGAACAATGGCTCTGGACTGTGATACCAACATTGTTTCTCTTTGGTTATGTCCTAACTTGGTACAACGGACTCAAGCATATTTCGGTCAGCCTCGCCACAGTCATTTTGCTAATAGGCTCACCCGTCACCACCTTATTAAACTTCGCAATCCTCCACAAACCCATGGACATCGCTCAATGGACCGGCGCCGCTCTGCTGATTATAGGAAGCATTGCCTGGTTGATAGGACAGCAACGCAAAACACCACAACAAAACACATCGGCCGCTTAGCATAAAGCCGCTTAGCAAAAAAGTTCAATACACCTTTTAGTGATAAACTCATAACTTCTCGCAGGCATATCCGTAATGGACCATCACCTTATCACCTTTCTTTAAAGCTCCGACCAGTAAAGTCATCACCGGCCTGACTTTGCCGCCCTTTAACTTAACAACCGCTGTTTCCTTGCCCACTTTCACAACTGTTCCGGGCAACACGCGACACAGTTCTTTAATAATCTCCGGCGCGAAACCGTAACTGCCCTCCCCATCCTTGATAAAACGATCATGCCACTTCCAATAATAATCACGCACCAGCTTCATGCTCCATTTCTCGTACCCTTGCTCTTTAACAAGAATATCCATGCGCCTGTCAGCCGCCGCGAAAACTTTTTCCAACATAGATCGCGGCAAAGACTCTCCCTTTACCGCGGCTCTTTCCAGCATTTTATAGGTTTTAAGATCAATAGCTCCCCTCTGCAAAGTTATAAAAGCGCACGGAAAGGCGTATTTCAAGAAATACGCCTCAACTTTTAATCCTTGGCCAAGCCGCTTTGACGAATAAACACCCTTTTCTTTAATGGTAACTATTTTTTTCATCTTTTTGATGTCTCACGTAAAAAACGGTGCCACCGTTTTACTTGCTCGGCGGGCACAGCATCCACAACAATTTTACCCTGAACAATCACAAAATCACCAACCTTATAACTGCCATCTATTATGCTCGCTTTCCGCTTTTCCGAACCGTAATCCACCACGACCACTTTGCCCTTTTTGCTTATTATTTTACCGGGAATCGCAAGACACATAAAAATTCTAAAAAATCATACTTTACCAAGAACCAGCGCCAACAACGCCATTCTTACCGCAACGCCATTCCGCACCTGCCTAAAATAGGCCGCCCCGGGCAATTCATCCACGTCAAGCGAAATCTCTCCAACACGAGGCAAGGGATGGAGAATAGTCATCTTCCCATTATGCTTTTCTATATCCTGCCTCGTCAGCACATAATAAAGCTTAAACCTCTCGTATTCCGCCAAATCAACAAACCTTTCCCTCTGTACACGCGTGGAATAAATCACATCAGCGTGGCGCAAAGCATCCTCAAGCTTTTCGGTTTCACTGTAAACAATTTTCTTGCGTTTAAGATGCTCAATGACCTCATTAGGCATCTTCAATTTGTCAGGAGAGACCAAGACCAGTTTCACTCCATAATGCGACAGTAGATAAGCAAGCGAATGGACAGTCCTGCCATATTTAAGATCACCCACAAACGCTATAGTCAATCCATCTATTCTGCCCTTTTCCCGAACAATTGTGAAAGCGTCCAAAAACGCCTGCGTGGGATGTTGTCCGGGACCATCTCCAGCGTTGATCACGGGAATGCCCGCCGCCGCCGCCACTTCGCTTACCGAACCTTCCCGAGGATGCCTCATCGCAACAACATCAGCAAAGTTCTCCACAACCTTCGCGGTATCATAAAGTGTTTCGCCCTTAGCCAAAGAAGAACTTTCCATCCCAATCACGTTTATCACGCTTCCACCAAGCCTGAGCATCGCGGTCTCAAAACTCAATCTTGTCCTAGTTGAAGGCTCGTAAAAAAGCGCGGCCAGCACCTTTCCCGCGAGCAAATTGGAAGACTTTTCTTTTGAAGCCACCGGAAGAAATGTTTGCGCCACATCAATAATCCGATCAATATCCCCTCTGGACATATTTTCAGTGGAGATAATGTCAGATCCGTTAAATTCCATCATAAGGAATTGGTTAAAATGCATTTACTTTATACCCCAACCAGCACTTAAAAAAAAGCCCCTGGTGCCCCGCACCTTTGGGTGCGGGGCACTTCAGAAACGCTCTTTTCATAAAATATCCTTTTAGCCCTTCACAAGGCCATCATCCAAATTCCAAAGCTCACCCGCCAGCTCAATCATCTTCTTTGTAGAAAGATCCGAAAGATTGCTAGCTTTTACCACCGATGGAGAAATCGTGTAAAGATACTCACCAATATATATTGCCCGCTGAATCGTCTTTTCATAATCCGTATATCCGTTGGCGACAAGATTTGCCTGGGCCGCGTCATCATAATGGCTGACCTTGCCTTTCAGTTCAAAACCCTTGGTCAGACTGACATTATAAACGTAGACTCCATCAAACACCGGCTTCCCATAGGTCGTAGCCCATGACTTGCAGCTGTTGGCGCCATCACAATCGGCCGTGCAAACCCTAATGCCGTTCTCGTTCGAACATGAAGATGGAACGCAGATCTTCTCGCAAGAGGAAGGACATTTGGAATAGGTATATTCACTGCAGATGTCGGTCTTAGGCAGCTCATATACCGTGACCGGAAAAGCCATCAATCCCTTGTCCTTATCAAAAAGAAGGGCCTTATGATTATTGAGAACTTCGCTGAATGTTCCCCTATCCCCGATGACCTGCTTGTACATCTCCACAGGCTTATTAATATCAGTGACATCAAACAAGGAAATCTTTAAGCCCAGAGTAGAATCATACGGTAACCAGTCGGCATCTTCAGACACTTTAGCCGGATCAACTTCGTTGCCAAACCCAAGAACATGGTTAGCGTCATAAGGTTGCAAGTAAGTGCTGTAACCAGGTATCTTCAGTTTTCCCTTTATCACAGGGCTTTTAGGATCTTTCAAATCCAAAACAAAGAAAGGATCAACGCGTTTAAACGTGACTAAATAAGCAGTATTACCCATAAACCTCGCCGCGTACATTTTTTCACCCTCGGCAATCTTCTCAACTTTACCAACAACATTCATTGCGCTATTCAACACATACACGCCCGTACTTATAGCCGAACCGGGTGTCCATTCGTTCTTGGTCGTGGCGATGCGGAAATATCCGTTGCTCTCGTCCATACTGAACTGGTTCAAGACCGTCCCAGGCACCTTCCCCACATTCTTGTAAGCTATGTCACCATCCGCAAGCGCGAACCTGTAAATAGCCGTCCCATATTCGGAATATGGCCTTAAATAGCCGCCAGCCCAATCGGTAGCGGCAACGTAAAGATTTTCACGCGAAGCATAGACTTGACCAGTCTCACCGACCAACACAACACTTTTAACTTCCTTCTTACTATCCGCCAACGGCACCGCGGAAGTAATCAAATAATTAAAGTTCCGGGCCTTTGGCAAAAGATAGATTTCATTGCAAGGCACGATATTCTTTTCAGTGCCAACCACAGTGTCAAGCATCTTCGGCACAATCGCGTCAGCCGCTTCCGCCGCGCCAGATTTAACAACCGGATAATTCCCATCATAATACGGGACTGGATAATACATTGACTGGTTCATCACCATGTACAAAGTATTGCCAACTTTCCTTGATGAACTGTAGGAGGCGTCATATTCAACCGCCCTTGAGATTTTCGGTTTGGCTCTATCAGTTATATTCAGCACATAAACCTTGGTCCTAGTGTGCCCAAAATAAGGAGGCGCAAAATCAACAGCCAACTTTGTCGTCGTGCCGGAACTTGCTGGAGTAACTTCAGAAACCACAGGATTAGGATAATTCCGAGTAGCCGATCCGATCACAGTCAGAGTATTACCGTCCACATACATTTCAAGGGGATAAAAAGTCTCGTTGGTGTCACCCAACACAAAACTGACTATCTCTTTAAGATTATCAGCTGGATAAGCGTCCACTATACGCAATGAATTACCGCGTATCAAATAAATATAACGGCCGTCATTTTTAACCAAATCTGCCTCATCAACGCCCTGCACCTGAATGTTGGTGGTTGAATAGTCCGTCGATCCACCACCGCCAGAGGTTCCAGTCGTGGGAGCAGACACAGCCTCGCTTGGCGAGGACACTTTTTCGCTTGTGACAGGCATCGCCTCATCAACCCGCACAGTGCCATTAAGACCTTCACCACTGTACAACTGATACAATCCCTGCTCAACAAACCTGGTCTTAAGATCGGCGCATGAATTGACCTTCACAAATCCGTCCCCCGCAATTTCGCTCAACGTCCTAGTGGCCTTGTTAGTCACATTGGCCTTAAGACGGTAGATCATTTCAGCCATCTCATCACGCGTAATATTCTCATCAAAATATTCAACCGACAAAGGAATATCTTTTTTATCGGCAAGTTGATTTACATAAGGCTCAAACCATTGCCCGCTTGAGCTTGTTAAAGCGTCAGCAGCAACCCCTCCCCCCAAGGCATTGACCACAATCTTAGCCGCTTCCGAAAACTTAATCTTTTGCGCTGGCCTAAAAGTCCCATCAGGATAACCGTCAATTAGACCTTCAGCTTTGGCTTTACAAATATATGGAGCATACCATTCATCCTTGACGTCACTGAAACAATTTTTGCCTCGCGCATCTTTATAAAGAGATGCCACCACAATCTTCGTGAACTCGGCGCGGTTAATTTCAGCAGCTGGTTTATAGGTCCCATCCGGATACCCCTGCAAAATACCCGCAGTCTTCAGATAATCAATTGCCTTAGCATTAACATAATCAGACGCCACATCCGTAAAAGGTCCGGCCTTAAGATCCGCCCTCGCCGCGGACAACGGCAAGACACTAATCAAAATCAAAGCAGCCAACAATCCCGACAATTTTCGCATAATAACTAAAAGATTAAATAATAAAAATTTCCATACATAATAGTATAACTCAACCAACAAACTCAATTACATCGATCAAACATTTAAGCTTGCGTAAACAAAACATTTATTTTTTGACTTAATCGCTCCATAAGACCAAAGAACTTAAAAAAATCCTTGCTAACTGCCGTTGCACTTCATTCAACCCGCCATTATATTATGACGGAACACAACAAAATATTTATGTTAAAAGGGAAACTGGTGCTAAAAGACGGTCACACCTTTGAAGGAAAGATTTTTGGCGCGGAAAAATCCTCCTCAGGTGAAGTAGTTTTTTCCACCGGCATGGTCGGCTACCCTGAAAGCCTAACAGATCCATCTTTTGAAGGACAGATTTTAACTTTCACCTACCCTCTGATCGGCAATTATGGCATTCCGAATGATCAAAAGGACAAATACGGAATCAGCAAGGTTTTTGAAAGCGACCGTGTTCATGTTAAAGGAATTGTCGTCAGCGAATATTCAGAAAACTACAATCATTGGCTCGCCGGAAAAAGCCTTGGCCAATTTCTAAAATCAGCAGGTGTTCCGGGCATCACCGGCATAGACACCCGCGCCCTCACCAAAATAATTCGTGAAAAAGGATGCATGCTCGGAAAAATAATCGTTGATGATCACGATATAGACTGGTATGACCCCAACGCGGTTAACATGATTCCACTAGTAAGCCCAAAACAACCAACAACCTACAAAACGGGCAAAAAAAAGCTGGTAGTCATAGATTGCGGAGTTAAAAACAACACTCTGCGCCATTTTCTTAATCGCAACATCACCATACGCCGCGTCCCCTGGGACTATGATTTTATCGCCGCGGGCGAAAAATTTGACGCGGTTTTTGTCTCCAACGGCCCCGGCGATCCAGCGCTACTTAAACCCACGATTGAAATAATCAAAAAATGCTTTGCTCAAAAAAAACCTATTTTTGGCATCTGTCTTGGCAACCAGTTAATAGGCATCGCCGCTGGAGCAAAAACCTACAAACTAAAATACGGTCACCGCGCTCAAAACCAACCATGCATAGAAACTGACACCAAACGATGTTACATGACAAGCCAAAATCACGGCTTTGCTATTGAACGCGAAACAATCCCCAAAGACTGGCAAGAATGGTTCACCCAAGCTAACGACGACACCGTAGAAGGAATTAGACATTCCCGTCTTCCATTCATGGCGGTTCAATACCATCCTGAAGCCTGCCCGGGACCGGTTGACACGGAAAACCTCTTTGACCGGTTCATTGATACATTCAAATGATTTTTAAAACCATAATCACATCATCATGAAAAAAACATTCACGCGATTGCTGGTCTCTTTTTTACTTATCAGCACGACCTGCGCCCAAACAGCGTTAGCGCAAACGACAGAAACAACACTACAAGCGCAAGACCTAATCCCAACCAGCGCGGACATAATTTTGGAAACGAACACCAAAATTACTAACCCGCTTTACGACTCACTAACAAAACAAGTCAACACCATAACAGAGATAGGATCGGAAATACTTGAATTAGCAAAAGACAACATCGTAACTATCGCGCTTGATAATACCTCAACCGCCGCTTCAACAATATCCATGACAATGGAAATGACGCCGGAAAACTTTACCAAAATATTAAAAACAACGAATGCTACGGAAATAGAAACTTATGAGGGAATTAAAATTTATAATTTTGATAATACCTTTTACTCGGCCCTCATCCAAAATCTATTCGTAATGGCAAGCACTCCAGAACAAATCAAAACAATGATTAACAACCAAATTAAATCATCAAACACGCTTGCGTCCTCAATACCTTATACCTCCCTCTCAAACCATGATCTTCCAGACAGTTTTATCAAGCTTTACTTCAATCCGACCATCTTCATGGAACACCTTGGAAAAGAAGCCGCGAGTAATGATTTTTCCATTGAAAATATCGCCAAAAATACACCTTATGCCAACCTTATCAGGGCTTTAGACGGAATAAAAATTAGCGCGAACCAAAACGATCACGGCCTCGGTTTTGAAATGGCGCTTCACGCCGACAGCGCGAAACTTGAAACTACAGGCCTAAATCTTGCTAAAAACAACTTCACCCCTTCCCTTTACCAGATGTTATCGGGCAAAGACCTTATTTACTATCAAGAAAAAAACAATCTCAGCGAGCAGATCTCCAACGCTCTTCAAATGCCTGAACTAACCCAAAACATTTTGGATGAGCTTAACAACTTGAAAACTGAATTCAAAAAAGAGACGCAAATTGATTTTGACCAGGAACTGCTTCCCTTGCTAAACGGCCAATACATGATCACATTACATAACACCAATCAGCTCTTGCCCGCGGTCACGGCTATTTTCAAAGTCAGCGATACCAATAAAGCGGGCAAAATCGCGCTAAAGTTTTCTCAATATCTGCAAAAAAAATTAAACGAACAACAGACCAACGCGGCAATGAAATTTTTCTCTTACAACATTTCATCCGCGGGAGGAACTTCTTTCTATGACTTCACAATCTATCTTAAATCCTTTGACGACTACACCCCAGACACCAACCAATTGGATACTCTCACTGACGAAGCCACAACCATACACCTCCGTTTTGCTGTCACCACGGACAATTATCTTGTCATCTCAACCCTACCCGATCTTGAAAGCATGTTCCGCAAAAACAGCGCCGGACTTCTTGACAATACCAAGCTCAAAACAATCTTCACTAACCCATCATCACAAGTCAATGAAGTCGCGTATCTTGATCTAGACGCTGTCCACCAATACATTGACATCCTCATGAACTTTTTTAACACAGACAAGGCGCGAAAAACAGCAATCAACAAAGTGCTGGCACCTTGGCACGCGCTCCTGATTCGCTCCTACGCCACTAAGGATTCAATCTGGCTCAACGCGCAATTAAACATGGACACCTCGCTACTAAGTGATTTCGCGGAAAACATCTCCAGGCTTATGACCACATTTAATTCAAACTCTTCCCATGATTTTGAGAACGATACCAAAACAATGACGCCATCACTAAACAAATTAAGCGCCAGCAAAAAATTCTGCGATGTTTCAGCAAATGACTGGTTTTACCCATACATCAACGATTTGTCTTCAAAAAATATTATCACAGGATACTCGGATGGATGCTTTCACCCCAGCGCCGCCATTACCCGCGCCGAATTTGTAAAGATGGCAATGAAAGCTTTAAACAAAGCAACAACAAACATTCCCAATGGATATCAACCGTTTAAAGATGTGCCTCCAAACTCTGGAGACTGGTACTCAAAAGACGTTAACATGGCCGCTATGCTCGGATATATCAAGGGTTATGACGACGGCACTTTTGGCCCCAACAACACCATCACTCGCGCGGAAGCAATCAAGATACTCTTCAACATGAGCAACACCCTTAAAACAACACCCATCCAGCATCTGCCAAACCCTTTCATTGACGTTCAGCACACCGACTGGTTCTACATTCCCGTCATAACCGCCAGCAGTAAGCGCGCTTTAACCGGCACAACCCCCGATCATTTTGAACCAAACCGCGCCCTAAACCGTGCGGAAGCAGCTAAAATCATCAAAATCCTTATGGACATTGAGGAATCATAAAATAGGTACAGATTAAACAAAGTTCCAAATCTAGCGCTTCTAAACACAAGCACAATTTTAAAATCCAAAATTATCAAGGTCACAAAAACCCCTCTTCTGACCAACACCTATTAAACATAGCCTTCCTCACGCCAAGCTTTTCACAAAAAACCCCCGTTATGCCTAGCGCCTATTAAGCGCCAAAGACGGGGGTTTTAAATTCACAACCTTATGGGTCTCACGATAAGTATTTAAATGGAGACTCAAGGTTTTTGTTTTTGTATTCAGCTGACTTGCTGGATTTTCTGCCAGACTTCGGCATAAGTTTTCAGTCTTGCCAAGGACCGCCCGTTTAGCGTGTTCCACAGACTCTTAAAAGAGTAAAACAGTGAACACCGAGCCGCTGTAGTCGGTAAACGCGGTAGTCACCCGCGACACCATTGTCCAGCAGAGAATAAAAGGCACTCAAACCTAGTTTAGATAATGCTTGCCGCGCTAGAATCGCCCTGTTGCCATATCCATTTATCGCTAGCTAAGAGCAAACCTAAGCTTGCGTGCCCCATTACTCTCTGCAGATTTTTTTGTTTTTGCTTATTTTCAAGTAACTTTTATTTTTCTTTATTTTATTTTGATTTTCAGGTTATTATATCAAATTATTAAAAAGAGACAAATTTTTAGCATGGACTAAAATAACTTTTATATTTTAATTTAAAAAGTATTAATGCGACAAAACCTCCAATAAATCAATTAATCAGCTTCCACATTTTGTGTATATTAAAAATATCATGAAAACTTTCGTCGCTCTTGACTTAGAAACAACTGGCTTTGACCCCCTTAACGATCAAGTAATAGAAATCGCCGCGGTCAAATTCACTGAAAACAGCATTATTGATCAATACGAAACACTGATTAATCCCAGCATCCCAGTTCCTCCAATTATCACCCATATCACAGGCATAAGCGATCAAGACGTTTCAAACGCTCCTTCTTTTGAAAATATCAAAAATCACCTGATCAATTTCATCGCGAATTATCCGATCGTTGGACACAATATCTCCTTTGACATCAACTTTCTTAACGGCAAGGGACTCAACTTAAAAAACACCCTCTACGACACGTTGCAACTCGCGCCAATACTAATCCCCGGACTTGCTTCATACAGTCTGGACACACTCAGCCGCGTCCTCAAAATCAACCACGAAAAAAAACACCGCGCCATGTCGGACACCATCGCTTGCCAAACTTTATTCAATCTATTGCTAAAAAAAATCGCATCAATCCCCGACCACGCATCTGGAGCAATTCTAAAAGTTTTAGACAAATCAACTTGGTCAATGAAAGACCTTTTTCAAGAACTAATGACAAAAGCGATCAAAACCGATCCAACCAACGCCACGCAACACATACCTGAAGAAAACAACGAATCAACCATCAAACACAGTATCAGTGATCAAGATTTTACCTCTTTTTTCCTGAGCAACGGTCCCCTTTCAAAAATAATTCCCAACTATGAAACACGCGAATCGCAAGAGAAAATGGCTTCCCTGATTGCGGAAACTTTTGCGCGCAACGGACGCATGCTTGTAGAAGCTGGAACAGGCACAGGCAAAACACTCGCTTATTTGCTAACAGGAGTTTACGCAAGCCTTAAGACTGGAACAAACACCATGGTTTCTACCCATACCAAAAACTTGCAGGCGCAAATCATGAATAAAGACATTCCCCTGCTTACAAAAACACTGCGATCTTTAAATCCGCCCGTCAGCTTCAGCGCCGCTGTTCTTAAAGGAAGAAAGAACTATCTTTCCGCCAAACGCTTTCAAAACTTTCTTGATAAAGCATTCTTCATGGACCACGAAGTCACGCTGATTATTAAGATTTTGCTTTGGCTTAAACCAGAGGGGACCGGCGACATAGAAGAGCTTTCCCTTCAGGGAAAAGAATACACCGTGCTGGAAGACATATGTTGCGCCGAATACGTCTGCAATCACCAAGACCCCGAGTACGCGGCCGGTTGCTATCTGCTTAAAGCCCGTAAAAAAGCTGAAACAGCAGACATCGTGCTGGTAAATCACGCTCTGCTTATGCAAAACGCGCTAGCGGAATCGCCGCTCCTGCCTGAAAATAAACGCCTGATTATAGACGAAGCCCACCACCTTGAACGAGTCGCTACTGAAAGCATGACCGTTTCAATTTCCTTGCACGCCTTCCTGCGACCTTTTGAAAGCGTGTCAAGATTGCTTGAAGACCTATCGCGCCACCCAAACAACCTTTTCTCCAAACCCGAAATTAACGATGCCCTCAATAACCTCCGCGACAAACTTAACTCCCTCATCTCCAAAATAGAGATTTTCTTTGGACTAATTGGTATTTTCATGGAAAAAAACCTTGAACCATCACAATTCCAGTATCATCTAAATCTTAAAGCCGAACATTTTACTAGCACAGATTGGCAAAAAGTTTTAGACGCGTCACGATCACTTAGTTCAATCGGCCTTGAATTCATCAACGAGCTAGAAGCTTTCCGCTCGTCAGCCGAACTTGACGAAACCACCTCGCGCGAGACCAAGAATTATCTTTACGAATGTGAAAAAAAATTTAGAGACTTAGAATTCGCCATCAGCGTGGAAAAACGAACAGACCGCGTCAGTTGGCTCTTTAAATCCTACGAAGGAGGTGTCAGTCTCAAATGCGCTCCAGCTGACATCGGTATGACCCTGCGTCAAATCCTTTTTGACAAAAAAGACAGCGTGATTCTCACTTCAGCAACTCTCCGAGCCAGCAATAGCTTTGATTTTATCCGTGAACAATTAAGCCTTGATGAAAGCTTCAGCGAACATTACCTGCCTTCGCACTTCAATTATCCCGATCAGGTTAAAATTTTGATCCCCGAAGATCTGCCCGAACCAATGACGGAAGGCTACTTTTTAAACTGCGCGAACCTGATTACCGAAATTGTCATAAAAAACAAAGGCAGAACCATGGTGCTTTTCACTTCAAAAAAAGCGCTTTCCGCTACTTATCACGAGATCGCCGACAAGCTCAAACAATCTGGCTTTACCGTCCTTGCCCAAAACATCACCGGCGGACGCGGCAAAATATTAGAACACTTCAAAGATGAACCAGAAAAATGCGCCATCTTCGGCACATCTAGCTTCTGGGAAGGGGTAGACATCCAAGGCAACGATCTTACCTGCGTCGTTTTGCAAAAATTGCCTTTTGACCCACCGGAAGACCCAATCATTCTAGCCAGAAGCCAAAAGTATCTGGACAGTTTCTCCCAATACCAGCTACCACGAGCCATTCTTAAATTCAAACAAGGCTTTGGCCGACTGATCCGCTCCAGCAACGACACCGGCTCAATCGTCATCCTTGATACCCGCGTTATTCAAAAAGCGTATGGACAACAATTTCTGGAATCCCTTCCCGAAGGCATAAAAATTAAATATGCCTCCATGCGCGAACTGCCAGACCTGCTCTAAAAAATTATTACTATCTATTACCCTTACCCCCATGGAATTCCAATCCTCTCCGCAACCGCTAACCGCGGCCGAAAGAAAAACAATCGCAGACAATACTATTATTGGTATCGCGAATGTCGTCGCGGCACACTGCCAAAACGCCCCTATCAACGAAATAATCAATTTTCTGCGTGCCAAAACAATTGATAACGTGACTGGGCACCGCCTTGAAATCCTTTGCGAAATGATGCCAGAACTAAGCGCTTGCATACTTCCCAACAATAACGACATCCTCACCAATAATTTCCTTAACGATATAGACCTCGCGACGCGTCAAGCGCAAACCCATCATCTAGTTAATGAAGACGGCACCTTTGCTTCACCTGAATATCTGGAATGTTTCACCGCGGACATGCGCTCAAGCGCCATATTTGCCCAACAGGTGCTTGGCATTGACGTAAAAGCTCTAATCACCGACAGGCTTCCTTACGTAATTTCGCAAATCATTTTAAAGACTAAACAACCAATTCCTCGCTCCATTGCGAAAAAACTAACACCCAATGATAAAGAAACACTAGTATTAATGGCACATCTTAACGAGATAGGCCAACCGCAACATGAAAAAGAACGAGACGAACTAATTGAAAAAACCATTCGCGGACTGCCTTTTCCCGCTGAAATAATTCAAGAAAACTCTGAAATAATTTATAAAATGCAAAGCGCTGTCCGCGATTCAATCTGGAAAACTTGGAAAAAAAGCGAACAATTAAGGCGCGCTCATAAACACGCGACCTATCTTGCGATCAAACAGCTTTTGCGAGAATTCCCCGATCTTGAAGTTTTGTCAGCCAAACTATTAGGATTTTCGCAATAAGCATTTCCCTCCCCCTTTGCAAAAAAAAACAGTACTGGTACTATTTACAGGGTAAACTAAAAAATTCAACTTCATATTCATTATTTCTTAATTATCTATGGACAATACTCTCCTAATAATCATTGGCGCAATCGTCGTCATCGCCATCGTCATAATCAGCATCTACAACGGACTTATCACCTTAAAAAACAAAGTTGATGAAGGCTGGGCCGATATAGACACTCAGCTCAAACGCCGCTATGACCTTATTCCAAACATGATAGAAACAGTCAAGGGCTATGCGAAACACGAAAAAACAACTTTTGAAGCCGTTGCCAAGGCCCGCACCATGGCCATAACCGCCGCCACACCGGAAGAAAAAGCGCAAGCCGAAAACCAACTAGCCGGCACCTTGAAATCACTTTTTGCTCTCGCTGAAAACTATCCGGACCTCAAAGCCAACCAAAATTTTCTTGACCTTCAAGCAACCTTAAAAGAGGTTGAGGAACACATTCAACTTGCCCGCCGCTACTACAACGCCACAGTGCGCGACTTTAACACCAAAATTGAGATTTTCCCAAACAACTTGCTTGCCGGCATGATGGGTTTTTCTAAACGCCAATTCTTTGAAATTGAACGCGCCGAAGAACGTGAAGCGATAAAAGTCAGTTTTGAAGACAAAAAATAGCAGCCAATAAACTAAACCATGCCTATCACATCAAGTTTTTTCCGTTTGATGATGAAATTGGCAGCGACAATAGCCGCCATAACGCTTTTATTCACGGGAAGCGCCATGGCTAAAACAGAAGATTGGCTATGGGATATCAATTCCTTTGAGACTAACATACAAATACAGCAAAACGGCTCTATAGTTGTCAGCGAAAAGATCATCGCCGATTTTACCAAAGAAAAACATCACGGCATTGTTCGCTACATACCTGTTAAATACCGTGACAGTTTCGGCAACAAGCTGAATTTAAGATTGTCACTTATCTCCATCAAAGACGAACATGGCAAAGACTGGAACTTTGAACAATCCAACGAAGGCGAAAACGTGGTTTTCAAGATCGGCGACCCCGATACCTATCTTCAAGATCTTGCGGTGTTCATTATTACTTATAAAGTAGATCGCGCTTTAACTTACTTTAACGACCACACCGAACTTTATTGGAATGCCACCGGAACAGAATGGGATGTACCAATGCGCAACGTGAAAACAATCATCTCCCTGCCCAGCAATCCAGCCGACAAAGACCTTAAAGCAACCTGTTTCACCGGAGGTTATGGCTCGGGAGCACAAAATTGCGCCGCATCTATCGCCAACGGTACAATCACCTATGAAGTAACTAACCCTGATCAAAACGCAACCGATCTATACCCCAGACAAGGACTGACCGTTGTAGCAGGATTTCCAGTCAATTTGGTCAACAAACCATCTTCATTACAACAAACCTTTTGGTTTCTTGCCGATAACTGGGGCTACTTCCTGCCAATTTTTACATTCGCCCTGATGTACTATTTATGGAAAACCCGCGGCCGCGACCCTGTGGTTTCACGGACAACCATCATGCCAATTTACCGACCCCCAAATGGTCTAACTCCCACTGAAATCGGCACCATCATAGATGAAGAAGTTGACATCATAGACATCAACTCGGCCATCATAGATTTAGCCGTAAAAGGCTACATAACAATCAAGGAAATCAAAGAAAAAACTTGGATTTTTGAATCATCAGACTACGAATTTGAAATGATTAAAGACATACAGTCAGACGCGAATCTTAAACCTCACGAAAAAAAGATTGCCAGCGCCCTTTTTGATAGCAATCAAAAAATAAAGCTCTCCATGCTCAAAAACAAATTCTACAAAGACATCCCCGAAATTAAAAACAACGTATATCAGGAACTTGTTAGCAAAGGCTATTTTCCAGTCAATCCTGAACAGGTGCGTAGCGTTTACTATACTATTGGAGGCGTAATTACTTGCGTCGCCTTCTTCGGCATAGGGGGTTTGCTAACCGTTTTTGGCATTTCGGTACCACTGGGCTTGTTGGCTTCTGGTATCATCATTCTTATCTTCTCAAGCAGAATGCCGGCAAAAACCAAAAAAGGCGTTGAAACCTTCTACCTGATTAAAGGACTGGAAGAATTCATTAACACGGCTGAAAAAGACCGCATCAAATTTCAAGAAAAAGAAAACATCTTTGAAACACTTCTGCCTTACGCCATGACGCTGGGACTAGCCTCAAAATGGTCAAAAGCGTTCCAAGAAATCTACAAAACTCCGCCAAAATGGTACTCTAGCAATGATCCAAATTATCTTAATCATTTCAACACGCTATATCTGCTTGACCGACTAAATTCAGTTAACAGCAACATGCAATCAACCTTTACTTCTTCGCCAAGATCAGCTTCGGGAGGAGGCAGCGGCTTTTCAGGAGGATTCAGCGGCGGCGGTTTTGGCGGGGGCGGAGGAAGCGCGTGGTAAAACTACTCAACTGCAAAAGACCAAGGCTACAGCTTATGCTGTTGCCTCAAAAAATCTATTTCGTCGCGCAATTCAGCCGCTTTTTCAAACTCAAGATTCTGTGAAGCCAAATCCATTTGTGCCTCCAATTCATGAATGAAACGCGCCATTTCCTCACGCGGAATCTTCTTTGGATCAAGATGACGCTCACCCTCCTGTCCGGCTTTCCTACCCCGCGCCATCCCAATATCCTTAATTGACTTGATAATGGTCTGCGGAGTAATACCGTGTTTTTTGTTATAATCTTGTTGAATCTTTCTGCGACGGTTGGTTTCAGAGATAGCTTTTTCCATCGCTCCAGTAATCCTGTCAGCGTACATGATAACATGACCGTTGACATTACGCGCGCATCGGCCAATTGTTTGGATCAATGCCCCTTCCGACCGCAAAAAACCCTCCTTGTCAGCATCCAAAATCCCAATAAAAGATACTTCCGGCAAATCCAACCCCTCGCGCAAAAGATTAATACCGACCAGCACATCAAACTTGCCCAGCCGCAAATCACGAAGAATATTTATCCTTTCAAGCGTATCTATGTCAGAATGCAAATACCTAACCCTGACCCCGGCATCTTTAAGAAAATCAGTCAGATCCTCAGCTGAACGCTTAGTCAAAGTTGTGACCAACACTCTTTCCTTGCGTTCAACCACCTTTTTAATCTCATTCATCAAGTCATCAACCTGATGCTTACATGGACGGACCGACACCTCTGGATCAATCAATCCCGTCGGGCGAATAATCTGTTCCACTACATTACTTTTGCCGCTTTTTTCAAGTTCATAAGTTGAAGGAGTGGCAGAAACATAAATAACCTGATTCACGGCCTGCTCAAATTCCTCAAATTTTAACGGGCGATTATCATGAGCGGAAGGTAACCTAAAACCATAATCAATCAAGGTCTGTTTACGAGATCTATTGCCATTATACATCCCGCCAATCTGCGGAATGGTCATGTGCGACTCATCCACTATCAACAAAAAATCATCAGGAAAATAATCAAACAAAGTTGCCGGTGGAGCGCCCTTACCCCTGGCGTTAAAATAACGCGTATAGTTCTCAATGCCAGTCACATAGCCGGTTTCCAGCAAAATCTCTAAATCATATTCCGTCCGTGTTGTAATCCTTTCCGCTTCCAAAAATTTTCCCTGCGCTTTCAATTCAGCATAGCGCTCTTGCAGATCCTTGCGAATCTCCTCAACAGCCTTTTCAATCTTTTCCCTGCTGGTAACATCATGTTTAGCTGGAAAGATCTTTATCCGCTCCAATTCCCGAATTAACTCCCCAGTAAAAGAATCTGCTTCGCTAATATTCTCAATCTCATCGCCAAAAAATTCTACCCTAAAAACCGTGTCTCTATCAGGAGGAAAAATCTCCAGCGTATCGCCCAAAACATGGAACATCCCTTGTTTAAATTCAAGACTAGACCTGACATACTGAATATCAGTCAATTGCCTTAGCAGCTTGTCTCGCTTACGCTCATCGCCCACCTTCAGTTCAATCGCGAATTTACTATATTCTTCAACATCTCCAAGCCCATAAATACATGACACCGAAGCCACAATCAAAACATCTTTCCGCGTCAAAAGATTCACGGTAGCGGCGTGCCTAAACTTGTTGATCTCCTCATTTATAGAAGCATCTTTCTCTATATAAGTGTCAGAAGACGGCAGATAAGCTTCTGGCTGGTAATAATCGTAGTAAGAAACAAAATAGCTAACACCATTTTCTGGAAAAAATTCCTTAAACTCACTACAAAGCTGGGCGGCCAACGTCTTGTTATGAGCTATCACAAGCGTCGGCTTTTGAATTTCCTGTATAACATTGGCCAAAGTAAAAGTTTTTCCAGAACCAGTAACCCCAAGCAAAGTCTGGTGCTTTTCACCCTTCTTCAACCCTTCCACCAATTTTGCTATTGCCTTGGGCTGGTCACCAGTTGGCTTAAAAGGCGAAACCAATTTAAATTTACTCATAAGAGTTATTTTATACGCACCATCGCTTAATTACAAGGGTAAGGAGAATTAATTGACTAATCTATACACTTAACATAGAATTCAACAAAACATCATGTAACTTAACCCTCAACACCTAATGAACAAAAATCCACTAGCCATAATTAGCTCCATCCTAGTAACAATCGGCGCCCTCAACTGGGGGCTGGTCGGATTGGGCGGATTTCTTAAAATAAACCTTAACCTGGTAAACCTGCTCGTGGGGACTTGGCCAACGGTTGAATGGATCGTTTACCTGCTAGTCGGAGTGGCAGCAATATCTCACGCTATCATCTGTTATAAAGGATGCCAATGCAAAGCTAAATAGGCTTACTAATAAACCACTGAAAAGCGCGTTAATTAAAGCGCGCTTTTTTTATGCCCATTAAAGAAATGTCACCGTAAAATCAACTTTAACCGCTTGTTTATCCGCAATACAGACACTTGCAACAACTACCGTTGCGGATCATCACCGCGCCGCAAACCGTACAAAAATCCAAAAAAACCTAATCAAAATTACCAACAAGAATTTGCTTATGTTTGCCGTTACCATCGTCAACAATCAGTCCATCCTTGAGTATAATAATACGATCAGCCATTTGCGCGTATTCCAATTCATGAGTCACTAAAACAATCGTCTGCCCTTCCTGCTTATTTAATTGAACCAATACTTCCATCACTTGCTTGCCCATCTTACTGTCCAAACTTGCCGTAGGCTCATCCGCGAAAAGAATTTTTGGATCATGAGCCACTGCCCTAGCAATACTAACACGTTGTTGCTCACCACCAGAAAGCTGACTAGGCATATTGCTCAACCTATCCTCAAGCCCCATTAAACGAAGATGCTCCTTGGCCAACCCAAAAGCTTTTGACTTGCTATAGCCTTTCATAATCAAAGGCACCATCACGTTTTCCAAAGCATTCAATTCCGGCACAAGCGCGTAATCCTGAAACACAAAACCAAGTTCATTCAACCTATATAACTGCCGTTCCCGCTCAGACAATTTAGTCACAACCTCTCCTTCAATCCTAACCTCACCACTGGTAGGAGCATCAATCAAACCAAGCTGATATAACAAAGTTGACTTGCCGGATCCGGAAGGACCAATCACAGCCACAAACTCGCCCTCACTCACGCACAAATTAACTCCATGCAAAACCTTGGTGACCATTGTTCCATTCACATAATCTTTGACCAAATCACGAGTGCAAATTATAGGCTTCTTCATCGTCCCAAAATCGCGTTAAGAGTATTCTCCTTGGCAATCATATAAGCCGGAACAAACCCGCTTAAAATAGCGACAAACATTATAATTATTATACGAACAGTTATATATGGAGTGGTGACATAGATAATACCCTCCGCGAAAGGAAAAATTACTGGGTGCTTATCATAATAAGGAATCAAAAAACCATATATAATCATAGAGCCCAAAAGCACGGCGATCATCGTGTAAAAGAGTCCCTGTAATACATAAGATAGCACGATCGCGGCTGGCGTAATCCCACAGGCTTTAAGTACTCCAATATACCTCCTTTTACTTACGGCATTAACAAAAATCAGGATGAAGATCGTTATTCCTCCTACCACCAGACCTATTCCTCCAACAATATCGGCAATAAGATTGAACGAACTGTTGATGTCATTTACAAATGAACCCAGAGATTCATCCCAAGTCTTAATCACATAATCCTTGTCATACCCCGCGTCGGTAAAATATTTTTTAAAAGCGGGCGCGTTGAAAGGATCATTGGTCTTGATCGCAATTTGCGTAAGCCTGTTGTCACGAATATTCAGGACATCCCGCGCCTCCCGTAAATTCATGAAAGCTTTCAAATTCAAGAGGTTAACCTTGCTCTTCACAATACCAACCACCTCGTATTCACGACGCACCCCGTTACCGAAAGTCGCCAAAACCTTATCCCCAACATTTACTTCCTTCAAAGATTCCCCAATGGAAATTGTCGCTCCTCTAGCCGCCAAAACAGAACCCAAAACAATCTTATCCCTATCATCAGGACGCAAAAAGCGCCCTTCAATAACCCTTTGCGAAAAAGCAGTTGTCATCGCGTCAAGAACCGGATCAATACCAACTATGGTCGCGCCTATGCTCTGTCCCTTCATCCCAGCTGGACGATTTTTATAATCCGTCTCAAGCTTTACACCAGTTGAAATCCTCGGAGAATAAGCCATAAAACCGGGTAATGATTTTATAAAATCAATTAAGTCAATTGATTTCTCTATAAAATTCTTGTCGGTACGCGGCTCAACCAGCAAAGAACCCGAAAAATCCCTTATATAAGCAATATTAGCGCCCTGGATAAGCCCAAGCAATAATCCTCCCACAGCCACAAGGTTCAAAAAAATCAGCGTCATGATTACAATAATCAGGATAGTCACATAACGATTGCCCCTTTTGACACTCCTCAAGGCCAAAAAACACCCCACCCTACAAGACTGGAATATCTGGTGCATTATTTTAACTTATTATAACCTTCTGCCCTTCTTTAAGGCCTGTCGTGATCTCAACCATGCCGCCATTGCCTCGTGCGCCCGTCCTAACTTTAACCTTTTCTTTTGTACCATCTTCCCTCATGACATTAACAAATTTTTCACCCTGATCAGTGAAAACAGCAATTTCAGGTACATAAAGCGCGTTCTCAAGAGGCAACGCCGTAATCGTAACATTAACGGTCATTCCAGCTTTAAGCTTCTCATCTTTTTGCTTCAACCCAACTTTAACCTTGTAGTAGACAATATTATCAATAACCGTTGCGGCAGGATCAATTGCCAATATCTCGCCTTCAAAAGATTGCCCAGCATCAAGAGCGTCAAAAGTCAAATTAACTACGCCCTGCTTGTCAATATTGTCTATTTTTGTTTCAGGCACATGTACATCAACATGGAAAGCGTTTTTATCCATAATCCTAAACGCGACATTGGCCGCGCCCGCCACTCCAGCATTCACCTGTTCACCCACTTCCACCGCCCTATAAGTGACCACGCCATCAATTGGCGCCCTTAAGAAAGTTTTATCAAAATCACTTTGAGCTTTCTCAACTTGCGCCCGCGCCTGTAAAACACGCGCTCGATAAGGCGCTACATCCACTTCCCGAGGCGCCTTCAAAACCTTATTCAACGCGAATTGGGCGCTGTTAATCCCGGCCCTTTGCACATCCATCTGCGCCCTCAAAGTTTTAACAACACTCTCCGCGTCAGCAATACGCGTATCACCATCAATTTTGGCTTTTTCTAGAGCCTGCTGTTTTTGTTCAACCACCACTTCCGCCGATCTTACATCAAGAGGCAAACTCACATCACTGCCAGAAAGACCAATTACGGCCTGGGTAAAAACTGAATTCGCCGCGTTAAAACTATTCAATCCAACATCAACTCCTGACGAAACCGTGTTTAATTCCGTCCTGTAACTGTTAATATCGCCAATAGTAAATCCGGGTTTTGCCAGAACATAATTTAATAGTCTTATCGCCATCAAAACCATATTTTTAACAGACTGCATATAACTTGATATCTCCGCAGACAACTTAGTTAATTCATCAACCGACGCATCAGGCGACAACGCGCGATACGATGCGTCAAGAGAGGCCGACATTTTAAAGTTTGAAACCAACGTTTCCATTAAAGTGGAATAAATAACCGCGCTTTCACCGCTAAAATCAAGTGCTTCAACAAACTGTTGCTTACCATAAAAACCATATAGCTTATCAACCGTCTGAACCGCCACGGACGCATTTGAAAGAGCTTGCCCGATTGCTTCTTTCAATGAAGCTTTCGCCGCATTAACCGCCGTGACATTAACCGAACCGGTAGTTAAAACGTTAGATTTAATTTTTTCCAAATTCAATTCCGCGTTCTTCAAATCAAGTTCAGCCGATTTTATCTGCTGATCAACCACCTTTTTTGTGTTGGCCAAAGCTGTTTTAGCATTATCGTAATCCACGGCAACCTTGCTAAAATTCGCGGTGGCTTGTTCAAGATTTGCTTTGGCAATCTCAACATCTTCAGTCGTCTTTGCCGCAAGTTGAAGATTAAGTGTCGCGGTGGCCTCCGCTAAAAGCGCTTTTGCCTGACTTAAAACCGCCGCCTGATCGGCATTTTCCAGCCTTGCCAAAATATCACCCTTTTTTACACTGTTGCCTGTATCAACCAGCACCTCCGCCACCTTACCCGATTGCTGAAAAGAAAGATCAACCGTCATTTCAGGCTCAAGCGTTCCAATTACTTCAACAGTCCTAGCTAGTTTACCTCTTGTAACCTCAAACGTCTTAACAGGAACAGCGTTTGAAGTCCGCAGACTATAAGACAACCACGCCGCTCCTCCAACAGCCCCCGCAAGCAACAAAATTAATATAGCCTTCTTATAGTTTTTGCGTAAATAATTCATTTCACAGGCAATTTAACCTAATCCGCCTCAGTTTGAAAGATAAAAATACCATCAAATCCGGGCTCACATCTATATGCTTAATTTTAACTTAATCAACTGCAACCGCTGGTTTCTCCACAATCAAGACACTTATAACAACTGCCGTTGCGGACCATCACCGCGCCGCATGCCGTACAAATCGCCGCATCCTCGTTGTTCAGAAACAGCGCCTTGTCTTTCTGCATCTTGGCAAACTCCTCGCGAGACATTGTCTGAGACACGCCAGCATAAACCTTCATATCTGCAATAGACTTTTCCTCAGCCTCCTTTTGCGATAGCTTATGAAGCCTATTCTCCGCGTAAGCAGTTGTAACCTCCTCTATCTTAGCATGAGCGTGGGCGTTCATGTTTTCAACAGGCACGCGTGGCAAAAAAAAGTTATTACCTTCATTGTAAGCCCTGTCAACAAGATCCGCGTTATGATATTTCTTAGCAGTTTCTCGCGGTAAAAACTTCAAAGCCAAATACCTGCCAATATAATCTATAATTGATTTCACCATCGGGATATCACGATTGCCAGTCATGCCAGCAGGCTCAAAACGAGAATGGCAGAATTTGCTAACCAGCACCTCCAAAGGTACGCCATATTGCAGATTCATGGAAATAGAAAGCGCCAAAGCATCCATAATACCTGATAACGTGGAACCTTCCTTGCTCATTTTTATAAAAATCTCACCAGGCTGACCATTGTCATAAAGACCAATCGTCAAATAACCTTCATGACCGGAAATGGAAAATTTATGCGTGATGGAATGCCTTTCCTGTGGGAGTTTACTGCGCAAAGGCTTCTGCACAATCCTCTCTATCACCTGTTGCACGTAATGAGGCCCAGCAGTCTCGTCAACATCAGTAACATCGCTAAAATTAAACAACCGCGCGAAAGTCCGATCTTCCGAGGAAGAACTTAATACCTGACTCAGTTTTGAAGCGTCGCGGTAAATCGCATTGCACTTCAATCCCAATTTCCAACTTTCCATGTAAGCATGCTTAATATCACCAACCGTGGACTCCTCCGGCATGTTGACAGTCTTAGAGATAGATCCGGAAATAAATGGCTGCACCGCCGCCATCATTCTTAAATGCCCAAGATAAGAAATATAACGCTTGCCTTTTTTACCGCACTTATTAGCACAATCAAAAACCGCGTAATCCTTTTCCTTAAGATGAGGCGCTCCCTCAATCATCATTGTACCGCAAACATATTCATTCGCTTCGGCAATCTGCTCCCTGCTAAAACCAAGAGCCGCTAACATGTCAAATTCCACATCGTTCAATTCAGCATCGCCCATGCCAAGCACCTCCCGACAAAACTTCTCCCCCAGCGCAAACTTGTTGAACGCGAACTTTAACTCAAAAATGCCGGCCATCTGCGCTTCAAGCGCCATTATCTCTTTATCAGTAAATCCTTTCGCTTTGAGAGACTTGGCGTTAATATGAGGACAACCCTTCAAAGTGGCATGCCCCTTCACGTAATTTTCAATATCGGTGATCTGCGCTGAAGTATAGCCAAGCGCAGTCAGGGCTGGCTTCAAAGATTGATTAACAATCTTGAAATATCCTCCTCCAACCAGTTTCTTGAACTTTACTAGCGCGAAATCTGGCTCAATGCCCGTTGTATCGCAATCCATGATCAAGCCAATAGTCCCAGTTGGAGCAATCGCGGTCACTTGAGCATTGCGATAACCATTTTTTTGACCTTCTTCAAGCGCCTTATCCCACACCGACCTCGCAACGGCAAGCAAATCAGACGGGCAATACTTTGGATTAATTCCCTGCGGTATAATGGACAGTCCTTCATATTCCGACTTATCAGCGTTGTAAGCAGCCCTTCTGTGATTCCTAATCACGCGCAACATATGCTCGCGATTTTTTTCAAACTTTGGAAACGGGCCAAGCACACCGGCCATTTCAGCAGAAGTTGCGTAAGCCTCTCCAGTCATGATCGCGGAAATTGCCCCTCCAATAGCAAAAGCCTCTTCACTATTGTAAGGAATACCCATTTGCATCAGTAGCGTGCCAATATTAGCATACCCCAAACCAAGCGTCCTAAAATCATAACTCAATTTCGCGACATTCTTTGAAGGGAACTGCGCCATCAACACCGAAATCTCCAGCACAATCGTCCAAAGCCTAATCGTATGCAGATAGCCTTCAAGATCAAATTTACGGCTCTTCGGATCATAAAATTTAATGAGATTGATGGAAGCCAGATTGCAAGCAGTATCATCCAAAAACATGTATTCACTGCAAGGATTGCTCGCGTTTATTCTTCCATCAGCCGGACAAGTGTGCCATTCGTTAATGGTAGTATCAAACTGCAACCCGGGATCCGCGCATGACCAAGCCGCGTAAGCTATCTTATCCCACAATTTCTTTGCCGGAAGCGTTTTATAGACCTTTCCGTCCGTACGGTTGGTTAACTCCCACATACCATCGTTTAGCACAGCTTCCAAAAACTTATTGGTTACACGCACTGAATTATTTGAATTTTGCCCGCCCACTGTTAAATAAGCCTCTGAGCGAAAATCAGTGTCATACCTTCTAAAAGAGAACTCTTCTGGCTTCATGCCATCCTCAACCAGCATCAATACGCGTTTAATATATTTTAGAGGAACATATTTTTTATCAGCCTGATAAATAAGTCTCTTTAATTCAGGATTCTTCTCCGGATCAAGTCCCCCCGCGTAAGCCGATTCCACAATTTTCTTCAACTCTTGATAACAGATATGGGAGCCCGCCCTAAGCGCCGCCACTTTTTGCTCCTCAATCATCTTCCAATCAACAAAATCTTCAATTTCGGGATGATCAACATCCAAACAAACCATCTTGGCGGCGCGTCTCGTCGTTCCGCCAGACTTAATCGCGCCAGCGGCTCTATCCAAAACACCCAAAAAACTCATCAGCCCAGATGATTTTCCTCCGCCAGACAAACGTTCGTTCACCCCTCGCAATTTTGAAAAATTCGTGCCCGTCCCTGACCCATACTTAAACAACCTGGCTTCACGCATCACCAAATCAAAAATCCCCCCTTCATTTACCAAATCATCACTCACCGACTGAATAAAACACGCGTGCGGTTGAGGCCTTGTGTAAGCATCATTAGATTCCTTGATTTCTTCAGTTTCCGGATCAACATAATAATGGCCTTGCGCCTCGCCTTTAATACCATAAGCATGAGCCAAACCAGTATTAAACCATTGCGGACTGTTTGGAGCGCAAACCTGTCCAACAACCATATATTTAAGCTCATCCTCAAAAGTATCGGCATCATCTTTTGACGCAAAATAACCATATTTCTCACCCCAATGGCGCCATGTAGAAACCAAACGCGTCGCCACCATCTTAATAGATTTTTCAGCGCCCAATACTAAATTGTCATTTTTGTCCTTTATCAATTCACCTTTCTCATCTCTTTGCGGAACCCCCTCCTTACGGCAATATTTCTGTGCCAAAATGTCCGTTGCGACCTGAGACCAAGTGCTTGGAACCTCCACATCTTTCATTTCAAAAACCACGGAACCATCAGGATTAGTTATACGGGACGTCCTCAATTCGTATTTAAAATAAGAAAGAGGATCCTTGCCCGCCACAGTAAAATACCTGCTTATCCTTAAACCATTTCTCTTCCGAGCCTTAACCTCATTCTCAACATCTGACTTCTTTTGCTTTACATAGACCATAGCACTAAAAATTAAAGAATAATTATGAAAGGCATCGGCTCCAAATCCAGCAGTCATTTCAGGTACCACTCGCCACATACACACCACTAATAGCGTGTACCAAAAAATAAAACTACTAAATATAGAACATTTTTCAAGATAGCCTTTTAAAAATTTCCAGTCAAGAAAATGAACGCTAACCAACTTCAATTTACTTGCCTAAAAATTTAACCATTTTTTCATACAAAAAATTTATTCCCTTTGATACAAATCTCATCTATCCGCAAGTCCTATTACACACAAAACATTGAATTGAAAAATTCAATGATGTTAAGCTAACAAATAAATATTGTACGCAAGATACAAAACAAAACAATGAACATCAAACAATATCTTAACTTCGGCATCCGCCTCGCGAAAAAAGCAGGCGATATCGCGCTTGAAAATTACGGGAGAAAAATCAAAATCACATATAAAGGAATGGCCAAAAACAACCTCGTCACTGAAGTGGACGAAAAGATTGAAAACATGATTGTTAAAGAGATTGAAAAGCATTTTCCGACACATTGCATTCTAACGGAAGAGACCGGCAACTGCGGCAACAAACATTCAGATTATCGCTGGGTGATAGATCCAATAGACGGCACAACCAATTACGCGCATTGCTACAGTTTCTTTGCCATCTCCATCGGACTTGAATACAAAGGGCAAATGATAGCCGGAGTCATAAACGCACCCTATCTGCAAGAGATCTATCACGCTGAAAAAGGTCTTGGAGCCTTTATGAACGGAAAACCAATCAGCGTTTCAACCACCGCGAACCTAGAAACTGCCCTGCTCGCGACAGGATTCACGTATCATAACCGCGGTCTTAACTTGCCGAACTTTGAATACTTTTTATACAACAGCCAAGGACTGCGCAGGTGTGGAGCGGCCACTTTGGACCTTTGCCACGTGGCCGCCGGCCGTCTAGACGGATACTGGGAAATGGGACTTAAACCTTGGGACATCGCCGCTGGCTCACTGATTGTGAAAGAAGCAGGCGGACGCGTCACCGCGCTTGACGGATCACCCTGCAAACTGGGGGGAAAAAGCCTACTTGCCGCCAATCCTTATATCCACAAAAAAATGGTGAAATTTTTTAAAGATCAGCCGCGATTAAAAGAGCTTTTTAAAGAGACATCCGCATCTTGTGAAGTTTAATTTGTCAAAACGGCAAAAATAGTTTAAATTAGCGCCTGCCTTTGTATGAGCCCGTAGCTCAGATGGATAGAGCGTTGGTTTGCGGAGCCAAAGGTCGCGCGTTCGACTCGCGCCGGGCTCACCATAAACAAAAACACACCACAAAATAATAGTTTTGCCCAAGCGCAAAACAGCCTGCCCCTTAAAAAATAGCAACAATTGATATTACGGGCTCTTAGCTCAGCTGGTAGAGCGCGGCATTCGCATTGCCGAGGTCGGGGGTTCGAATCCCCCAGGGTCCACCATATTGAATTAGTCGCCTCGCTCGGGGCTTCGCACCTCGCTTCGGCGGGTAGTTTTGGGAAAAAGCAAAGAGGTAAAAACGCTTGCCCCACTCTCCCTTGCGCGCGTTTTTGAAATTTCACTCCCTTGGATTTTGCCTTTTCTTGATTTTTATTATAGAGATATAAATACGGAAGTAAAATTATCCGATTGGTAAATTTACTGCAATAAATATATGTCAAGCAACAAAGATTTATCCACTTTAGCCAAAAATATCAGGAAATTGCGCAAGAAGAAAAATCTCTCTCAAGATAAACTCTCTAAATTGGCGAATATGAGCCACAATACTATAATTAAATATAGAGTCGGGTTTAATTAAAAATCCGAAAACTGAAACCGTCCAAAACACCGCGAACGCTTTGGGCATTTCGCTAGAGGAATTGACAAAATAAGTATTGCGAGTTTGCGGCAGGATGGTAAAATATAGTAAAAGGCCGATGAAATTAACTTAATCAAAACTATGCTAAAAACAATTACAAAGTCGGCGATGTTTTCTTCATTAGTTCTGGGTTTGGTGTCGGTAACAAATCAAGTCGCTCTCGCGGCGGTGAATTGTACCGTCAACGGTCGTGAAGTTCCCTGTGAGGAATTAGGGGATCAAATCAAAGGATTTTTGGGTTGGGGAATTGCTGGCTTTCTCGTTATTCTAGCGCTCGGAATTTGGGCGACAGTATTTTGGATAATGATGATTGTTCACGCCGCCACACACGATATTGAAAACAAAGCGATGTGGATAATCTTAATGGTATTTACCGGCATAGTTGGCGCGCTTATTTATTACTTTGCGGTAAAGCGTAAATTCAACAAATAATTTGCGCCGCCAACTCCGACAATGGCAAGATAAAACTATGCCAGATCAATTTACAGATGTAACTACAACCGGATATGGCGGTCAGATAATCAATTGCATAAAAGAAGGAAGGAATTTTTGCCCATCTGCTCCGCAAACGAAGCACCGCCGCCATGCTCGTTCAGAGCAAAGTCCCGCAAAAAAGTTTCTTTCCTTTTAGAAAAAAAGAATTGCGCGCCAAATCAAAAAAATGTAGAGAAAACTTTTTTGCGCAACAGCGAGCGAAGCGAGC